>OJJU01000018.1_pt1 | contig 78585 bp, 86 predicted proteins | sample 1596141 | NCBI WGS metagenome assembly OJJU01 (sample SAMEA4350150, study PRJEB24818) | metagenome | biome: human; feature: gut; material: faeces | place: Denmark | collected 2013-09
CAACACGACGAACATCCTTGCCTGGGTCTTTTGTACCGAGGATGATGTCTTTCCACTGGTTCATACCAGCGTTTGTAAACATCAGCGTTGGGTCATCCTTGATAACCATAGGTGCTGATGGAACAATCTTGTGGCCTTTACCTTCGAAGAATTTCTTGAAGGATTCGCGCACTTCATTAGCTGTCATCATATCTTTTTTATATTTATCTTTAATTTCTTTTTCCTGTTTTGGAGAGGGAATTGAGAGTCCTCTCAGAAAATATTTTTGCCCTTTAGGGCATTTTCTTCCGAAAATCTTTGCAAAGATAAGAAGAATTGTTTAATTTTGCAACTAAATTAATTATTTTTGAAATTAAAGACGGAAAAAATGGCAATAATTCCAGATAAAACAACGAAATTGTACTATTCTATCAAGGAAGTAGGTGAAATGTTTGGTCTAAACGACTCAACGTTGAGATATTGGGAAAAGGAGTTTCCTTTTCTCAAACCGAAGGTTGCTGGCAACAAAGTGCGCCAGTATACCGATAAGGATATTGAGCAGGTAAGGCTCATCTACAACCTTATCAAGGTGAAGGGATTGAAGATTGCGGCTGCCCGTAAGTATCTGAACCAAAACAGAACGGGTGCCGAGAAATCTTCTGAAGTTCTCGACACCCTTATTTCTGTAAGAGACCAGCTCAAAGAACTCAAAAAGCAGCTCGATGGACTGGTGTAGTAACTTTAAACTTTATGATTAGCTAGGGTTACCACGCTTCTTCGCCGAAGACATTCTTGATGGTAACTTTAGCTGCTTCTTTCTTGGTGAGCTGATGGCTCCAGACTACGCGTGCCTTGGTTGCAGCACCTGCACCATGGTTGTTATATTCGCTGTAGCGGGCTGTCTGTTCGTTGCTCTGCTTGCCCCAGTTGTGCCATCCTTCTGGACGGATGTGGCTGCCCATTTCGCAATTCATGAAGAGGGTAGCTGCATATGGGCGCCATGGACGGCCCAGATAAACCTTGTCTACGCCTGGCTCGGCGGTAAGTTTGCACTTGTTGAATACATAGCCATATTCCTGACCGGCTGGGCTGGAGGCAGCTGTAATGTAGCTGTTGGCCTTGCTGCGAATCTCACAATTCTCAAACCATGCTCTTCCCGGACCAAAGATGAAATCGGTGGTTCCTTCGATGTAGCAATCGTAGAAGGCTGAACGGTTGTTGGCTATACCTGTATAAACGGTATCCTGATTGCCCAGCAGACGGCAGTTCTGAACCAGGATATGATCGCCTTCAAGATGCAGGGAGACAGCCTGACCCAGTTTGGCTGCATTGTTCTCGATGGTGATGTTCTTCAGGGTGATGTAACTGCCCTGTACCTTCAGGGTATAAGTGCGGAATGTACCCATCGGTTTGCCCTTTACTGCAGCTTCTGAATCGAGTCCACCTACAGGCATCTTGATGTTGGCGTGATCGTCCCATGTGATGATGGTGTTATCACGGTCTTCACCACAGATGGTGATGTTGGTGAGCCATGAAGGGAGGATGAGTTTCTCCTTGTATACGCCTTTCTTAACGTAGATTACCTTGCTGTAATCCATGAAAGCGCGACATACTTCGATGGCTTCGTCGATGGTGCGGAATTCGCCGGTACCATCACGGGATACTACAATCGTGTCGGGGTTGTCATACTTGTTGGCTGCTGCCAGAGGCAACAGGGTCAACGTCATTAAAAATGATAAGAATAATTTTTTCATATTGTTTTTAAGCTTGTTGTTTTGAATCTTCTTTCTATAAAGATGTTGAAATCAGTATGATTTCATAGAGAATCGCCAGATAAAAAATCTGGTGATTCTCTATTATTTATCTTTTCTTTATTATCATAAACTCCTAACTTATAGGATTCTCTGTACTTCCTGCAGATCATCAATATTTCGGAGTTGGTTCATAATGGTCTTAACTTCTTCGCGGTCGTGAACACGGAGTTCGATGGTACCGTCGAAGATGCCGTTGTCGCTACTGATTGTTATCTTATGGATATTGATACCCAACTGGTCGCTAATCACCTTACTTACATCCAGCAGCATGCCCTTGCGGTCGATACCCTTGATTTCGATGGTAGCATCGAAGAGTATCTGCTTGTGCATATCCCATTTGGCATCTACGATGCGGTTGCCGAAACTGGACTTCAGTTTGGCTGCTATGCTGCAAGAACGCTTATGTATTTCGATGCGGTTCTTGTTGTCGATAAAGCCCATAACGTCATCGCCAGGAATCGCATGGCAGCAGCTAGGGAAGATAAACTGGTTGATGTTCTCCTCGGTTAGGATGAGTGGCTTCTTCTTGTTGAAGTCCTTACCTACCACGAAAAGATCCTGAGGTTTCACGATGCCTTTTTCTGGAGCCTTCTCCTTACTCTTGCCCAGGAATGGGATATAATTGCGCCAGCTGCTGGTCTGCTGTTTTTTAGGCTTGCCCTGCAACTCATCGAAATCTTTATCGCCCAGGATAATCTGATGGTCTCCCAATGACTGGAAGAGGGTTTCAGGCTTCTGGATATTATGAAAATCGCATAGGCGGTCTACCACCGATGCACTCATCTCGATGCTGTTCTTCTTGAGCCATTCGGTGAGTATGTTTTCTCCCTTCTTCTGAACCTCTCGTGAATCGCGGCGCAGGATGGCAAGAATCTTGCTCTTTGCCTTGGCCGAACTGACGAAGTTGACCCATTCTTCCTGTACATGCTGGCTTTTGGAAGTAAGAATCTCAACCTGGTCGCCACTTTGCAGCTTATGGCTCAGCGGAACCAGCTTATGGTTTACCTTGGCTCCAATGCAGTGGCTGCCCAGGAAGGTATGAATCTGGAAGGCGAAGTCGAGGGCAGTACAGCCTGCCGGCATCGTTTTGATTTCTCCCTTTGGAGTGAAGACGAAGATTTCTGAAGCATAGAGGTTCAGCTTGATAGCATCGAGGAAGTCCATGGCATCCGGTTGCGGATCGTCCAGAATCTCCTTGATGGTGCTGAGCCAGTCGTTCAGTTCGTTCTCATCTTCTGTATATTCACCTTCGTTTCCTTCTTTGTATTTCCAGTGGGCAGCAAATCCCTTTTCTGCTACCTCGTCCATACGGTCGGAACGGATCTGCACTTCTATCCATCTTCCCTGCTTACTCATCAGGGTAACGTGGAGTGCCTGATAACCGTTTGCTTTCGGATGGTTCAACCAGTCGCGCAGACGGTCAGGATGGCTCTTGTAGATTTTGCTGATGGCTACGTAGATATTGAAACATTCGTTTACTTCGTTTGCTCTTACCTTTGGCGTAAAGATAATGCGCACAGCAAGAATGTCGTAAATCTCATCGAAGGTAACGTGCTTATTTTGCATCTTATTCCAAATAGAATAAGGGCTCTTCACACGTGCTTTAATCTTGTATTCTACACCTAACTTGTCGAGTTCTTCGCGGATAGGTGCTGTAAAACTCTCGAAGAGGGTATCGCGCTGCGATTCTGTATCGACAAGCTTATGCTCAATATTGGCATACTCCTGTGGATGGTCGTAGCGGAAGCTGAGGTCTTCGAGTTCGGTCTTGATTTTGTTCAAGCCCAATCGGTTGGCGAGAGGTGCATAAATATACAAGGTTTCGCCCGCAATCTTGTATTGTTTGTTGGCCGGTTGCGATTCCAGCGTGCGCATGTTGTGCAGGCGGTCGCAAATCTTGATAAGGATAACACGGATGTCATCGCTCATAGTGAGCAACAGTTTTTTGAAGTTTTCTGCCTGTGCTGATGCCTTATCGCCGAAGATTCCACCACTGATTTTGGTGAGTCCATCAACGATTTGTGCCACCTTGGCTCCAAAGATGTTTGAGATATCTTCTACGGTGTAGTCGGTATCTTCTACCACATCATGAAGCAGTGCGGCACAGATGCTCGTTGAGCCGAGCCCCATCTCCTCGCAGGCTATCTGAGCCACGGCGATAGGGTGCATGATATATGGTTCGCCCGAGAGGCGGCGCACACCTTTGTGCGCCTGTCGGGCAAAGTTGAATGCCTTGGTCACTATATCTACCTTCTTGCGGTGTCGTGAACTCAGGTAGGTGTCAAGCAGGTGTTGAAAGGCATCGCCAATCAACTGGTTGTCAGCCTGCTCTCTTTCAAGATCTTTCAAGTTTTGGTCATCCATAGTGGGTCCCTCCAATAAATAATGTTCTTAATTAGACTAAAACTACAGCGGACGTAGTTCTTTTATTTCACTTTGATTTTCTTTCCGGCACGGATACTGTTACCCTTGATGCCGTTCAGTTTGCGCAACTTTTTGACGGTTGTTCCGTTGCGTGCTGCTATTTCAGAAAGGGTATCACCATTCTTGATGGTTACACTCTTGTTGCCTTGTTTCTTGTTTCTGTCTCGCTTGCTGCTCTTCTTGCTGCTCTTCTTGCTGCGTGAAGAAGCGCTGTGGCGACTGTAGCTGCTTCGTGGGCGGCTATAGGTAGGCTGTGCATCGTTGACATCTACTGTAGCGCGCTTCAGGAAGAGTTCATCGGCTCTGTAAGCACAGATGCTGTCCTGCTGGTCGATGAAACTACCGATGAGGGTAGATGGAAGACGCAATACCATCGGATGGTTCAATCCGTTGATGATATCATGACGATACTGTGGATTCAGATTGCGCAGGTGCTCGATGTTGATGTTCAGCACTTTGGAAATCTGCTCCAGGTGGATATCTTTTGATACTACGATAGTGTCTGTCTTTACTGGCAGTTCGCTTACCATAGGGCAGATGTTATGATCGCAGTAGTAGTTCATGATGTAGTTGGCAGCGATGAAAGCTGGTACATATCCACGTGTTTCCTTTGGCAGATATGGATAGATGTTCCAGTAGTCGGCGTTGCCTTTTGCACGATGGATGGCCTTGTTGACATTGGTTGGACCGCAGTTGTAAGCTGCAATCACGAGGCTCCAATCGTCGAATATCTTGTACAGGTCGCTCAGATAGTGAGCGGCTGCATAGGATGCTTTTACCGGGTCGCGGCGTTCATCGATGAGTGAGTTTACTTCCAGTCCATATCGCTTGCCGGTAGGCAGCATAAACTGCCATAAACCTGTGGCACCAACGCGTGATACAGCTTTAGGGTTAAGTGCCGATTCGATAACTGGCAGATATTTCAGTTCCAGTGGCAGGTTGTAAGCCTCTAATGCCTCTTCGAAAATAGGCATGTAGAAGTTACTTGCTCCCAACATAAAACTTACCGAACGGCGTAGTTTGCCGCTGTAACGGTCTATGAATTTCTGTACTACCTCATTGTATGGCATTTCGATGATGGTAGGCATTCTCTTCAGGCGGTCGATATACACTTCCTTCTCGAAGACAGGGTTTACATCGCGGTATTTGCATGTTGTATCTGCCATCATGTAAGTCTGTGCATTGTAAAGGTGGAGCAGGCTGTCGAGGTTATCTTCCAATCCCTCTGGAACTTCGATTTCCTCCTGCTTTCCGTCTTTGTCGGTAACGGTGATAATATCATCGCTATCTGTTTCTTCTGTAACGTCGGTTTGGGCATGAATGCCTTGTAAGCTGAACAGCATCGCTGCTGCCATGACTAGTATTTTCTTCATATTGATGTTTTATCTCGTCTATGTTTCTAATTTCTATTTTGCGTTATAATATATATATAGGTGTATTCTAACTCCTCACGCATTAAAATGTGAGTGAGCAACTTACGCCGAGGCTTCCAGACCGCAGCGGATTGGCAGTCTTGTTGCCGTTATTCAGCATGGTAGGCTCTATTCTGAGCGAGAGATCATCGGAGATGTCAAATTCCGAGAGCGATGCATCTACGTAAGCATCAATCACAGAAAAGGCATAGATGCCTATCATGACGAAGGTTCCCAAGTCTCTCCAACGGCGATATTTATCTTTTCGCTTGCGGAAGATTTCCTTATAGCGTTCTATGTTCGATTCGTTGATCTGGGCACCCAAGTGCAGAAATTGATTGTAGCTTTGGGTGTTTGGGTCATCGTCCATAATATCCATGTAGGCTTGCGAATAGTCGTGATACATCTGGTTGTTCCAGGTGATGGCGTATGTACAGCCTACGAAACCGCCATAGATGAAAGGCAGTTTCCAATATTTGCGATTGTATATCTGTCCGGCACCAGGCAATACCAGTGCCAACCACATGGCGCGCTTGGTGTCTGGTCGCCAGGTAGCCCAGTTGCGCTTTTTGCGTACAGGCTTTACTGGTTGGTTGAGGCTTGCCAGTTTGCTGCTGTCTTGTGCGGTAAGCATCGAGTCGATGGCTATTTTTACCGAGTCGGCTGATGCGATGGCTGGCACATCGGTCACTTGTTTTTTTTGTTTCGACTTCTGTGCCTGTGCGCCCATCGGTGTCAGGAGCAGCAGGGTTGCCAAACAGATTTGTGATATACTGAGTTTCACTTTTTATTCTTGCTTTAACTGATCGAAAACATTCATGATATGCTCCAGCTCCTCTTCGTTGGCGAATGGAATACTGATTTTTCCCTTACCCTTAGCAGAGCAGGTGAACTGCACTTTGGTATTGAGGAACTGCGACAGGCGGTTTTTGAGTTGTGTAAATTCCTCAGGCATCTGAGCCTTGGCCGTGATGGTTTTCTTACCGCTCTCGATATCTTCTCCGCTCTTGAGTCGCTGCACCATCTCTTCAACTTTTCTCACAGAGTAGCCGTTCTTCTGTATCTCCTTGAATAACTTGATTTGCAGCGAAGGTGAGTCGAGAGCCAGTAGGGCGCGGCAATGGCCCATGTCGATTTCTTTCTTCTGTAGTGCCATCTGCACCTGGGCAGGAAGCTTGAGTAGTCGCAGATAGTTGGCGATGGCTGCACGGCTCTTGCCCACACGTTCTGAAATCTTCTCCTGTGTCATACCCTCGTTTTCCAGAAGGTGTTCGTAGGCGAGTGCTATTTCTATGGCGTTGAGGTCTTGGCGCTGGATATTCTCTACGAGCGCCATTTCCATTACGTTCTCATCGCTGATGGTGCGGATGTATGCAGGGATAGCTGTAAGTCCCGCAAGTTGTGAAGCGCGCCAGCGACGTTCACCGGCGATAATCTGGAATCTGTTTTCTGATACCTGTCTTAAGGTGATAGGCTGGATGATGCCTATGGCCTTGATGCTTTCGGCGAGCTCATACAGGGCTTCGTCGTCAAACTCCCGGCGTGGCTGATTGGGATTCGCCTCAATCTGGTCGAGAGGAATTTCATTGATGGTACTGCTGCCTTGGGTGCGCACTCCCTCGGTAGAGATGAGGGCATCGAGTCCGCGTCCTAAAGCGTTGCTCTTTGTACCGTTGTTGTATTTCTTGTGTACTGCCATTTTTTTACTTTGAACTTTTAATTTTGAACATTGAACTTTCTGAAAGGGCTCAATTTCCAAATCTTAACTATTCTTGTTGATAATCTCCTTTGCCAAGGCCAGATGGTTCTTTGCACCATTGCTTTCTGCATCGTAAAGGATAACTGGGAGACCATGGCTCGGACTCTCGCTCAGCTTTACGTTGCGCTGGATTACGGTCTTGAACACCAACTCCTGGAAGTGGCGTTTCACCTCGTCGTATATCTGGTTGGCAAGGCGTAGACGACTATCATACATGGTGAGCAGGAAACCTTCTATCTCGAGTTTCGGATTCAGCTTGCTCTTGATGATCTTGATGGTATTGAGCAGTTTGCTGATACCTTCAAGAGCGAAATATTCACATTGAACTGGGATGATGACACTGTCGGCTGCTGTCAACGAATTGACGGTGATGAGGCCGAGCGAAGGCGAACAATCTATCAGGATATAGTCGTATTCGTCACGTATAGGCTGCAGCAATGTCTTAATCACCTTTTCGCGATTTTTGAGATTCAGCATCTCTATCTCGGCACCTACCAGGTCGATATGACTAGGAATGATGTCGAGGCCATCAATGTCGGTGGTGTAGATGGCGTCGCGCACGTCTGCATGGTCGATGATGCATTCGTAGAGCGAACAGTCTACCTCGCTGATGTCCACGCCCAATCCACTGGAAGCGTTTGCCTGTGGGTCGGCGTCCACTACGAGTACAGTTTTCTCTAGCGTGGCAAGCGATGCTGCCAAGTTGATGGTGGTAGTAGTCTTTCCTACACCGCCTTTTTGGTTAGCTAATGCGATGATTTTTCCCATTTTCTTAGTAAATTTTCGGCAAAGATACAAAAATATTGTGAGAAAGTCGCTATCTTTAAAGGTTTTTTCGTACTTTTGCACCAAAAAGAAAGATATTTTTATGGAAAATAAGAAACCGTTAGTATTAATTTCGAATGATGATGGCTATCATGCCAATGGAATCAAGACCCTGGTGAACTTTCTGAAAGACTGGTGCGACCTGCTGGTTGTTGCTCCGGAAAGTGCCCGCTCGGGATTCGCCTGTGCCTTTTCGGCTACTACTCCCTTGCGCTTGAAGCGTCGTCACAATATGGGAGATGATGTGGAGGTTTGGTCATGTAGCGGCACACCGGTTGACTGTGTGAAACTGGCATTGGATCAGTTTCTTGCTGATCGCAAGCCTAATCTGATTATCGGCGGTATCAATCATGGTGACAATTCGAGCGTGAACAATCATTATTCGGGAACTATGGGTGTAGCTAAAGAGGGCTGTATGCAGCATATTCCAAGCATAGCCTTCAGCAGTTGCAATTATAATGAGAATGCAGATCTCACTCCTTTGCGCGATGGGGTGCTTAAGATAGTTAAGATGGTGCTGGAGAAGGGATTGCCAGAATATACCTGTCTGAATGTCAACTTCCCGGCTTTGCCTCCGTTCAAGGGTTTCAAGGGTTGCCGGATGACTCATGGCTCCTGGATCAATGAGGTGGATCATCGTACGCATCCGCATGGATATGATTATTATTGGATGGTGGGTGAATATCGTAATGACGAACCGGAGGCAACGGATACCGACCAGTGGGCTGTGAATCATGGTTACATCGCTATTACCCCAACTAAGATTGATGTAACGGATTATGATTGGTTAAAGAATTTTGAATTATGAAGTATTACCTGATAGTAGGCGAGGCTAGTGGAGATTTGCATGCCAGCAGATTGATGCGCTCGTTGAAAAAAATAGACGAGTTTGCTGAATTCCGTTTCTTCGGCGGTGATTTGATGGCTGCTGAAGGTGGCACTCGCGTCAAGCATTTTAAGGAGTTGGCTTATATGGGCTTTGTGCCTGTACTGCTACATTTGGGTACCATCTTTTCGAACATGAAGAGATGCAAGGAAGATATTGTGAAATGGAAGCCGGATGTAGTGATACTGGTAGATTATCCGGGATTTAATCTCAAGATAGCTAAGTTCTTGAAAAAGAACACCAATATCCCTGCCTATTATTACATTTCTCCTAAGATATGGGCATGGAAGGAGTGGCGGATCCGCAGCATTAAACGTGATATCGCTGAACTCTTCTCAATCTTGCCATTCGAGGTGCCGTTCTTCGAAAAGAAGCACCGTTATCCTATTCACTATGTAGGTAATCCTACGGCTCAGGAAGTAGGGGAGTTCAGGTCGGGATATCATCAGAGTTTTACGGAATTCTGTCAGGAGAATAATCTTGACACCTATCGTCCTGTTGTCGCTTTGCTGGCAGGAAGCCGTCTGCAGGAAATCAAAGACAATCTGCCTGCGATGATTGAGGTGGCTGAGCGTTTTGAAGATTATCAGATGGTGCTTGCCGGTGCTCCTTCGATAGACGATGCTTACTATGAGAAGTTTATCAAAGGTACACCTGTCAAACTGGTGCGCAACAAGACTTATCCGCTCTTGTCGCATGCTACGGCAGCTCTTGTTACCAGTGGTACTGCAACCTTAGAGACGGCTCTTTTCGATGTGCCTCAGGTGGTATGTTATGAAACGCCTGTACCTCATCTTATCCGTTTCGGTTTCAAGCATATCATCAAAGTGAAGTTTATCTCGCTGGTGAATCTTATCGCCAATAAGGAGATTGTGCCGGAGATGCTTGCCGACCGCTTTACGGTTGATGGTATTGCCAACGAACTTTATCAGATTCTTCCGGGAGAACCTGGCAGGGATAAGATGTTGGCAGAATATCAGGAGGTTCGTGCGCAGTTGGGCGATAAGGTAGCACCGGATGAGGCTGCGGGCATCATGTTTGATCTTCTGGTTAAGCGTAGGGATATGCTTCTCCGTTTGGCTCGTGAGCGTGCTGAAGCTGAAGCCAAAGCAGCAGCTGAGGCTGCAGAACGTGCGCGACAGAAGGCGATAGCTGAAGCCGAGGCTGCTAAGAAACGCGCCGAAGAGGAAGCTTTGGCGGCGCAGAAACGGGCAGAAGAAGAGACTGAACTGGCACGAATAAGGGCAGAAAAAGCCCGACTGGCGGCTGAGGCTAAGGCACGTGAGGCTCAGCAGCGTGCTGCCCAGGCGCAGCATGAGGCGTGGGAAGCCCAGAAGGGTGAACGCTTTGAAGAAGAACAGGAAAAAGGTGAAATGTTTTAATAAAAAGCAATCTCTTTCAGTTCTGTGGCGGATATCAATCCGCTGCAGAACTGCTCACTAAGGCTGATTTGTACTCTGCTACCTATCGAGGAGTATTAGCTATCCTAAAAAACAAACCCAAAAATATATATTTAATTTTAAACCCTAAAAAAAATGAAAAAACTAATGACTCTCATTTGTGCCCTCTTTTGTATGGCACAAGTGTATGCAGCAAACCCTGTAAAGCAATGGGGGCAGTTGCAGGTAAAAGGTGCGCAGCTTTGCGACCAGAGTGGTAACCCTGTAGTGTTGAGAGGCGTGAGTCTGGGATGGCACAACATCTGGCCTCGGTTCTACAACAAAAAAGCGGTGAAATGGCTTGTGCAAGACTGGCATGCTAACATCATCAGAGCAGCCATGGGAATTCAGATAGACGACAACTATCTGGAAAATCCAGACTTTGCTCTGAAATGCATTACCCAGGTGGTAGATGCCGCCATCAAGAATGATACCTACGTGATTATCGACTGGCATGCACACAAGATGCATACAGCCGAGGCTAAGGCCTTCTTCGGAAAGATGGCGCAGAAGTATGGTAAATATCCTCATGTGCTTTACGAACTCTACAACGAACCTGTAGAGGATAAATGGGAAGACTTAAAGGTGTATGCTAAAACCATCATCACGGAAATCAGAAAGTATGATCCGGATAATATCATCCTGATGGGCTGTCCGCATTGGGACCAGGATATTGATATCGTGGCAAAGAGCCCTATCGAGGGTGTGGAGAATGTGATGTATACCCTTCATTTCTATGCAGCCACCCATAAAGATTATCTGCGTGATAAACTGGAGGCTGCCGTGAAGAGCGGTTTGCCGGTCTTTGTATCAGAATGTGCTGGTATGGAGGCTTCGGGTAATGGTCCTCTGGCTCCTGATGAGTATCAGAAATGGCTCGATGTAATGGAGAAAAACAAGGTGAGTTGGGTAAACTGGTCGGTTTCGGATAAGGATGAAACCTGTTCCATGATTTTACCACGTGCCAAGGCTACCGGCAACTGGACAGATGATCTCATCAAGCCATGGGGAAAGATGGTGAAGCAGGCACTGAAGAAATATAACAGATAACAGCATAGTTTATCGCAAGTACTTTCGTGAGCCAACGAAGCTACTTGTGTTTTTTATGGTGATATGAAAAAAAAGCAGGGGTTCTTTGAGGAATCCCTGCCTTTCTTTGTGCTTGCCCAAACTATAGGTTTTGCCTTTATCTCATAATAGATGTATTATCCAAACAACTGGATGGTGTATAGGTAGATTACTGCTGCCGGTATCGCCATGAGCGAAGAGTCGAAGCGGTCGAGCATGCCTCCATGTCCTGGCAGGATGTTGCCGCTATCCTTTACTCCGAGGGTACGCTTGAAGAGGCTTTCTACCAAATCGCCCCATGTGCCGAAGAATACCACAACCAGACCTAAACCTTCCCAACCGAGAATGCTGAGACGATGGGCTTCGCCATCGTTGGCAATATAGCCGATGATACCTGCTGCTATCAGTACGAATATGCCTCCGCCTATGCTGCCTTCCCAACTCTTGGCTGGACTGATGCGAGGAAAGAGCTTATGCTTGCCGAAAAGCGAACCGCTGCAATAGGCACCGGTATCATTGGTCCAGAGGAAAATGAAAATGCTCAAAGGCAGCAGCATGTCGTAATGTATCTGACCATCGAAAGCTGATGTCTCGAAACTCAATACATTGATCATCGAGAAAGGCAAGGCGATGTACAACTGAGAGAGCATAGTGTAAGCCCAATCGTTGATGGCATCCTTGTTGCCTGTATACAGTTCGCTGATGAAGAGATAGAGGATGGTGAGCAGATAAGGTACGAAAACCACGAAATTGCCCACAATGCCCATGCGGAAACCAGCCACGGCAAGGAAGAAGTAAACACCCGCCACGGTGCTGATGAAACGGTTTACCGTAACATTCTCCTTCTGGTTAACTAATCCGCAATACTCCCAGATGCTCAATCCGGTAATGAGGGCGAACAGGATAACCATTGCCCTGGGATTGAGAAAGCAAGATACCATGCACACTACGAATAATACGCCTGTGATGGATCTTATCACTAGATTCTTCTGTTTGTCAGTCATATCGGTTTGTTTTATTCGTTCTTGTTTTCTTCCGAACCTTCATCCTTCTTGGAAGTCTCATCAGAATCAGCATTCTTCTTCTGGTTCTCTTCATGCTCCTTAATGGCAGCCTGAACTTCAGGAAGTTCCTTTACGGCGTCATCGTCTATCTTAGGCTGTTCGTCTTCCATGATTTCCTGCGAACGGCTCAACCAAGGGCGCTTGCCAAAGATATGTTCTACGTCTTCTGCCATAATCACCTCTTTCTTGATCAGAAGCTCTGCTAGGGCATTGTGGCCTTCCTTGTGCTCCATCAGGATGTTCTTGGCACGGGTATACTGTTCGTTGACAATCTTCAGAACTTCCTGATCTATCTCGCGAGCTGTAGACTCAGAGTATGGACGCTGGAATGAATATTCGTTTTGGTTGTAAAAGCAGATGTTTGGCAACGTCTTGCTCATACCGAGATAAGCTACCATACCATAAGCACTCTTTGTGGCGCGCTCCAGGTCGTTCATGGCTCCTGACGAAATATGACCGGTGAAGAGTTCTTCTGCGGCACGTCCGCCCATTAATGAACACATCTCGTCGAGCATCTGTTCCTTGGTGGTTATCTGGCGCTCTTCTGGCAGATACCATGCGGCACCGAGAGCCTGACCACGAGGTACGATGGTAACCTTGATGAGAGGGTTGGCATACTGGCAGAACCATGAGATGGTTGCGTGGCCTGCTTCGTGGAGAGCGATGCTACGCTTCTCGTCGGCAGTCATCACCTTGGTCTTCTTCTCTAAACCGCCTACAATACGGTCTACTGCGTCGAGGAAATCCTGTTTGCAAACAGCCTTCTTGTCGTGGCGTGCAGCAATGAGGGCTGCCTCGTTACAAACGTTGGCAATATCTGCACCCGAGAAACCTGGAGTCTGGCGTGCCAGGAGATCAACATCTACAGTTTCGTCAATCTTGATAGGTTTGAGATGTACCAGGAAGATAGCCTTACGTTCGTTCAAACCAGGGAGATCTACGTGAATTTCGCGGTCGAAACGTCCGGCACGGAGCAAGGCGCTGTCGAGCATATCTACACGGTTGGTAGCTGCAAGGATGATGACACCACTGTTGGTACCGAAACCATCCATCTCTGTAAGGAGGGCGTTCAAGGTGTTTTCGCGCTCATCATTACCACCCATGGCTGGGTTCTTGCTGCGGGCACGGCCTACAGCATCAATCTCATCGATAAAGATGATACAAGGTGATTTCTCTTTAGCCTGACGGAAAAGGTCGCGTACACGTGAGGCACCTACACCTACGAACATTTCAACGAAGTCGGAACCGCTCATGGAGAAGAAAGGTACGCCAGCCTCGCCGGCAACAGCCTTAGCCAAGAGGGTCTTACCAGTTCCCGGAGGGCCTACGAGAAGGGCTCCCTTTGGAATCTTACCACCCAAATCGGTATATTTCTGTGGGTTTTTCAGAAAGTCTACAATTTCCTTTACTTCCTGCTTGGCACCTTCCTGTCCGGCAACATCCTTAAAGGTAATACCGATTGTATTTCCCTTTTCGTACATCTTAGCTTTGCTTTTGCCTACGCTGAAGATGCCGCCGCCCATACCGCCGCTGCCCATACCGCCGCTGAATCTTCCAGACATCCAAAGGATGAAGAATACGAAGAAGAGCAGAGGTGCCAGATTGAAGAGTGTGCTTAAGAAGTCGTTATCCTTCTGGTTGTCGTAGCTGAAGGAGCGAATCTTCTTTTCTTTCAACATCTGGTTGGCATAGCGTTCCACTTCGTCAACCGAACCGAACTGTACTTTTACGTATGGGTTAGGACCTACAGACTTTGCCGGCATATTGTATACATCGCGCGTATATTTCGGGTTGATGTATATCTTGAGGGTGCTTTCTGTTTTATTGGCCACAACACTGAGTACATAGCCTTTTTCTACATACTGTTTGAATTGGGTGTACGTGGCTTCCTTAGCAGCGCTGCCTCCAATCGCATCGCCTCCTCCTGTAAAGAAGAGGATGATCATGGTGATGAGGCAGATGGTGAAAAGCCAGGTCATATTAAATCGTGGCATCTTTGGTCCGCCATTGCCACGAGGCTTCATATTGCTTTGTTCCATTTTATTTTATATGTATAACTTTTAGTCGAAAAACAATGTCTGTTCCATCATGTGGGATGGGAGAGACTGACTAGTCGAGATTAGGTATATGGGTAAGCTTTGCATCCTCCCATAAATGTTCGAGGTCGTAATAAGTGCGTACTTCCGGAAGGAAGATGTGCACCAATACATCTACAAAGTCCATTGCCACCCACTGGTCGTTGCCGAGACCAGCTACATTTACAGGTTTTTCTTTCAGATTCTTGCGCACGATGTCGCCCACAGAACCTGCGATAGCTTCAACCTGAGTAGGGCTTCCTCCCTGGCAGATGATGAAGTACTTGGCAATGCTTCCATCGATTTCTGTCAGGTCGGCGATAACAATGTCTTGACCTTTCTTTTCTTGTATACCTTCTTTAATAGTCTCTACGAGTTGTTTAACTGTGTTCATTTATCTTTTCTTTCTTACTTAATTTATATTCTCTATTTTTCTGCAAAGATACATTATTATAATGGAAAATCGACTTAAAAGGCAAAAAAAATGTGGAAAATTAAAGAAATTGCGTTTTTTTTAGAAAAAAGTGCCGAAAAATTTTGTAGGTTCAAAAAAAACTAGTACCTTTGCACTCGCAATTGAGAAATGAACATCTCGTTTGCTGATATTGGGATATGGTGTAATGGTAACACTACAGATTCTGGTCCTGTCATTCCTGGTTCGAGTCCGGGTATCCCAACAATCAAAAAGTTCTATTTTAAGTTTGGGATATGGTGTAATGGTAACACTACAGATTCTGGTCCTGTCATTCCTGGTTCGAGTCCGGGTATCCCAACTCATACGGTAAGGCATCTTTCAGTAATGGAAGGTGTTTTTTTTGTTTATAGGAATTCTGTTTTATGGAGTATTCATAACAATAAACCCCAGAGCTTTCGCCCTGGGGTTTATTGTATTTATTTCTTCTCGGCATCAATAGCCTTGATTTTCTGCTTCACCATTTCGAGGTCAGTCTTGAGTTTCTCAATCTTACGATTCATTTCTTCTACCAGGCTGTTGCCCTTCTTGCTGGCTGTATTGAAGAAACCGAGGTTGTTCTCGTAAGTAGTAATCTCGCTGCGCAACTGGTCGTAGCGGCGCAAGAGTTTACCACGCTCATTGCCGAGTGCATTGCCGCCTTCCTTGGCAACATTCTTCAAGTTGTTCTTGAAGTTGTCGAAGTGGCGCTTTGCGTTGGTGGCGTGAAGTTTCTCGTAGGCTGCATCGATAGCCTCATGATACTCTTTATAGACCTTGTCTTTCTCTTTGAAAGGAACGTGTCCGATTGCACTATATTGCTTGGCAAGATCTTTGAGCTTCTTTTGGAAATCGTTGTCTGAAATCTCTGCAACTACAAGTTCCTTGAGCTGGGCAATAATGTTGCGCTTCTTGTCCAGATTGGCATGTTCCTCGCTGCGTGAACCGGCATTCTGCTTGTTGCGGGCTTCAAAGAACTTGTTGCAGGTATCCAGAAATTCCTTCCAGAGCAATTCGCCTTGTTTGTGAGGTACGGTACCCACCTTCTTCCATTCTTTCTGAAGAGCGATGAACTTGTCGCCAGTCTTCTTCCAGTCTGTACTGTCAGCCAGTTCCTTTGCCTTATTTACGAGTTGCTGTTTCTTTTCGAGATTGGCAGCGTAGGTATCTTTCAATCCTTTGAAGAATTCTGCCTTCTTGTTGAAGAATTCATCGTTGGCGATGCGGAAACGCTCGAAAATCTTGACGTTCATCTTCTGAGGGGCAAAACCGATAGTGCGCCACTCTTTCTGAATCTCTATGATTTCCTGGGTAACCTTTTCCCAGTCCTTGGCAGTCTTGTATTCTCCTTGGTTGGCAGCCTCTACCTTTTCGCAGAGGGCAGTCTTCTTGGCGAGGTTTTCCTCTTCCTTGGCACGCAGGTCTTCGAAGTGCTGCTGGTGCTTCTTGTTGATAACAGTGCTAGCAGCCTTGAAACGTTCCCAAATCTGCTCTCTCAACTCCTTGGCAACAGGACCGATTTCGCGATATTGCTGGTGGAGGTCCTGGAGCTGGTGGAAGGCAGAAATAACATCCTCTTCCTCATTGAGTTTTTCTGCAGCCTCGCAGAGTTGGGTCTTGGCTTCAAGATTCTTCTTGAAGTCATATTCGCGAGCTTCGCTGTTCAACTTGAGCATGTCGTAGAACTGCTCTACATAGAGCTGATAGTTCTTCCATACCTCGTTTGCCTTGTCTGCAGGGATGTTCTTGATTTCCTTCCATTCCTGCTGCAAGGCCTTGAAGTCCTGATATGATTTGTTGGCCTCCTCCGGTGAGGTGGTCATGGCCTTTATCTTTTCGATAATTTCCTCTTTTTTGCGGAGATTATCTTGTTTTTCTTCTTCTTGTGCCAGGAAGATCTTGGCTCTTTTCTCCTTGATGAGTTGCATCTCAGCCTTGAAGGCTTCTTCGGTGTCATCCGGTAGAAGGATATACTTCTCTGGGTCACCGCCTTTTGCGAGATACTCTTTCATCTGTGCGTCTCTTTCTGCGAGATGAATCTTGTAGAAAGTTGTCTTGAGTAGGTCGAGTTCCTCCTTGTTTGGATTTTCGCTGCTATGAGCGATTTCCTTTACTCTTTCGAGCACTTCCTGCTTGGTGGCATAAGCCTTCTTGGCAGGGTCTTCCAGGGTGCTCTGCTGCAACAGAGCTTTTTCTTGAGAGTCCATCATGTCACTTTGTTTAGTTTATGATTCGAGTTTCTTGGGCCGGTAGTCGCTTATCTGCAATTCAGCCCCATACAAATTTATATTATTAATAAGTTGCAAACTTAAAAAAAAAAATCGAATATCATGCCATGACATTCGATTTTTTAATTTTTTTTGTATTTATAATTGTCTTTTTCTTGCTATTCGTCGTTTTGTGTGCTCTTTTGGGCTACTTAATGCTTATCAGAGTGGTGTATGCTTAGAGCAGACGCTTGTATCTGAGGAAGCCCCATGAAAGTGCAGAAACGAGCACGGAGATAACCAGAGCGATGGCAAATCCGTAATGGCTGTCTTCCATACCGTTGATTAAGTTCATGCCGAACAATGAGGAAATCAGCGTAGGCAACATCATGACGATACTGATACTGGTCAAGGTACGCATCGTGGTATTCATATTGTTGTTGATGATGCTCGAATAGGTATCCATTGTCGACTCCAGAATGTCTGAGTAGATGCTTGTGGTTTCGCGTGCCTGTGTCATCTCGATGTTTACGTCTTCGATGAGGTCGGCATCAAGTTCATCCACCTGCAGTTTGAACTTCAGTTTAGACAGGAGGTTCTCGTTGCCCCGGATAGAGGTGATAAAGTAGGTAAGGGAGTCCTGTAGGCGGCTCAGTCCGATCAGACTCTCATTGTTCACACCATGATCGAGGTTTCGTTTTGCCTTTTCTATGAGAGAATTGATCTGTTTCAATCGCTTCAGATACCATACCGCAGATGAAAGGAAGAGGCGGAAGGTCATGTCTACATAGTCGGTGAACCCCTCGCTGCGCTTCTGCTGGTAGCTTACGAAATCAATCATCATATTGGTTTCATAATAGCATACGGTGATGGTAACATCGCGTTTATGGATGATACCCAGAGGTACGGTGGTGTATGGTGTACGGCTGCGTATTTCCTTGACATAAGGGATACGGAGGATGATGAGCATCCAGCCATCGTCATATTCGTAGCGGGCACGCTCATCGGTATCGCTGATATCCGAGAGGAAATAATCAGGGATTTTGAATTCTTCTTCCAGCAAGCGCTGGTCTTCATCAGTTGGACATGTTACCTGTATCCAGCAGTTTGGCTGCCACTCATTGAGTACAGTCAGATTCTTGTCTATATTCCAATAAGTCTTCATAGTTTGCTAATCTCCACATAATAAAAGTTTGGGGTATGGAGACTAGCGCTTGGGTACGGCCTACTGAAAGGCTTCATCGTTGCTGAATCTCCACGCCTTACAATTCATTATTGTTCTCCGCGTGATAATCGTCCATTTTGGTGTTATTTTAATGAAACTTATGCAAGTGAATTTGTATGATCTGCTACAGAGATTTTACAAGACTTGCGAAATCGACTGCAAAGGTAATGATTTCTTTTGAAAACTGGAACAAAAAAGCCGAGAATTTTCACTCTCGGCTTTCTTTTTTAATCTTTTTGTAATTTCGTTCCCCATTTTTTACTTTGCAGGAATCTCTGTCAGGAGCTGCTTGACGAGGTTCCAGAAAGGAGCTACGCAACTGATCTGGCAACGCTCATTGGCTGTGTGAGGGCTAAGAAGGGTAGGACCGAATGATACGACATCGAGGTTAGGATACTTGCTCAGGATGATAGAGCACTCCAGACCTGCGTGAACAGCCTGTACCTTACCGTCTGTGCCGTTCTGCTCTTTGTAAACCTTCAATACGTGTTCCAGGATGTCGCTCTTAGGGTTAGGGTTCCATCCCATGTAGCTGCCGCTGAATTCAACCTTCATGCCTGCCATGTTGAAACAGCTTTCTATCATTGTGGCAAGATACATCTTGTAGTATTCGTGGCTAGAACGGGCCAGAATCTTGATAGCAGCCTTGCCGTCACCAATCTCAACGATTGCGAGGTTTGAAGAGGTCTCTACGATTTCAGGCATAGATGGAGCCATACGCAATACACCATCGTGGCAAGCGTAGATTGCATCTACAAGGTTATCCTGGATTTCGGCAGGAACCTGCATCTTAGGAGTCTCTACATTCTCAGCGAAGAACTCGATGTTCTCAGTTGTTTCAATGCCTTCGAACTCATCACAGATTTCGTCCTTCCAGTCTGCTACCAGGTCATTCAAAGCTTCAATGTTCTCCTTAGGCAGGGTCAGAACAACCTCAGCCTGGAATGGGATGGCATTGCGCATGTTGCCGCCCTGCCATGAAGCCAAACGGGCATCGAGTTCCGAAATAGCTTCACGAACGAAACGAACCATGCATTTGTTGGCATTCGCTCTGCCTTCGTTGATCTCGATACCGGAGTGACCGCCCTTCAATCCCTTGAGGGTTACCTTAACGGCTGCATCTTCCTTGTCAGTTTCTACCTCTTTATAATCGAGAGTTGCTGTGATGTCGATACCGCCAGCGCTACCGATAACGAACTCGCCCCAAACCTCGGTGTCGAAGTTTAAGAGAATGTCGCCGTTCAGTTCGCCTGCTGGGAGATCGTTGGCACCATACATGCCTGTCTCTTCGTCAGCGGTAATCAAGCCCTCGATAGGACCGTGCTGCAAATCTTTTGACTCCATTACTGCCATGATAGTAGCTACGCCAAGTCCGTCGTCGCTACCGAGTGTTGTATGATTAGCACGTACCCAGTCGCCATCGATGATGGTTTCGATAGGGTCAGTTTCGAAATTATGCTTGCTGTCTGGTGCTTTCTGAGGAACCATGTCCATGTGCGCCTGCATAATAACACCTTTGCGGTTCTCCATACCTGGAGTAGCAGGTTTGCGCATCACGATGTTTCCTGCTGGGTCTTGGAAAGCCTCTACACCTGCTTCTTTTGCCCAATCGAGCAAATAAGCCTGAATCTTTTCCAAATGTCCTGATGGACGTGGAACTTGTGTTAACTTGTCAAAGTTGCGCCAGATTTCAACTGGATTCAAATTCTTAATGTCAGCCATAATATTTTTATTTTAATGTTAAATGTTAAATGTAAAGTTGGGCATACGCCCTAAAGCAAGAGGATTCCTCACTCTTCACTCCTCACTCTTCACTCTTTACTCTTCACTTTCCCGGTAAACGCCAGTGCTATCCAGGCATAGATTCCCAAAAGGACTACAAGCAGGGTTTGCACGGAGTGTACGATGAGAACGAAGAAGAGGGCATCGTTTGCCTGAATGCCATAGAGAATGAGCATTGTCTTGACGGCAAAATGCCAAGGACCGGCTCCGTTTGGAGTAGGTACGATGACCGCTATGCTGCCCACGATGAATGTCACCAGACCGCACATCAGATTGAGATGGGAGGTTGCTTCGAAGCATTGGAAGGTGAGATAATAGTGGAAGAAATAACTCAACCAGATGCCCAGTGTAAGGGCGATGTAGAGCGGTACATTTCTGACACCTTTCAGCGAGATGATACCTTGCCAGAGTCCTCCCAGTGTTGCTTTCACCTTATTATATATAGCGAGTCGCTTGAGCAGATAGTGAGCCAGGATGAGTACTGCTATGCCACAGATAGCAGTCACTATGTAACCTGTGGCTGTAAACTGGCAGAATAAACTGTCCATGCTCGTACCTGTTTTCTCAAAGAAATTGAGGAATACCGGAATCTGCATTACAAAGACCAGCGCTGTAATCAGCAGTACGAGGAGTGAATCAATGGCTCTTTCTGTAACGACGGTACCTAGGGCTTTCGGAAACGAAACATCATCCCATTTCTTCAATACGCCGCATCTGGCAAACTCGCCTGCACGAGGAATCACAAGACTCAGAGCATAGGACAGGAAGATGGAGTAGGTGCTGATACTGGAGCGTGCCTTCTCGCCTAATGGTTCCAGCGACTGTTTCCATCTCCATCCTCTGAACACCTGGGCAGAGATGCCAAAAGGGAACGACAGCAGCATCCAGGTCCAACTCATCTTGTGAAGCAGAACATCTTCTACTTGCTTGAAGTCGAATCCGCGATACATCCAATAAAGGATGGCGCCACCCAGAATGAGCGACAAAGCCACCTTCCATATGTTGTTTGCTATCTTCTTTATATCCATAATTAGATGCAAAGATAATACTTTTATTGACAATATCGTTCGAATCTGCATATTTTTAGCATAAATAAACGCTTGGACGCCATTTATGGCTAAAAGTATAGCCTTTTTTTAAAGAAACAAGTGGCTCTTTCCCTTTTTTACCCAAAAAGATAAAAAAAATCGCATACTTCGTGTGGATTCTCAAAAAATAATCGTATTTTTGCAAAATATATAATATAAAGATAAGATATGAAAGCTGTAAAGCCTAAGAAGAATCTCGGTCAGCACTTCTTGACCGACCTCAATATAGCAAAGCGCATCGCCGATACGGTGGATGCCTGCCCGGATATACCTGTTCTCGAAATCGGACCAGGTATGGGCGTTCTTACCCAATATCTCGTAGAGAAACCAAGACCCGTCAAGGCAGTGGAAATCGACTCGGAGTCGGTGGCGTATCTTCATGAGAATTTCCCGACACTCAAGGATAATATCATCGGTGAAGACTTCCTGAGAATGGATTTGAACCAGATATTCGATGGAAAGCAGTTTGTGCTGACGGGTAATTATCCATACGATATCTCATCGCAGATATTCTTCAAGATGCTCGATTACAAGGATCTCATTCCTTGCTGTACCGGAATGATTCAGCGCGAGGTGGCATTGCGTATGGCATCAGAACCAGGCAACAAAGCCTATGGTATCCTCAGTGTGCTCATCCAGGCATGGTATGATGTGGAATATCTCTTTACGGTAGATGAGAATGTGTTCAACCCACCACCAAAGGTAAAGAGTGCGGTAATCCGCATGACTCGCAACAAGGTGACTGACCTTGGCTGTGATGAAAAACTGTTTAAGCGTCTGGTTAAGACAGTCTTCAACCAGCGTCGCAAGATGCTCCGTGTAAGCCTCAAGCAGATGTTCCCTGGTGTAACCCCACGCGAGGATTTCTACACCACCGACATCATGACCAAGCGCCCTGAGCAGCTCACTATCCAGCAGTTTGTAGAACTCACCAACTATGTGGGCGAAGAATTGAAAAGATTAGAATTAATAAAATAAAAACATATAATTATGATAGACGTTAAAGAAACTTTGAATTCTGCAGCAGAGCGTATGGAGATGGCAGCAATGTATCTCGCAGAGGAACTCTCTCATGTTCGTGCTGGTCGTGCTAATGTAGCCATCCTCGATGGTGTGCGCGTAAATAGTTATGGCAGTATGGTTCCTCTGAACCAGGTAGCTACAGTTACAACCCCTGATGCCCGTACTATCGCTATCCGCCCTTGGGACAAAAAGGCTATCAAGGATATCGAAAAGGCTATTATGGATAGTGGTGTAGGTATCACTCCTGAGAACAATGGCGAAATCGTACGTCTGGGTATTCCTCAGCCAACAGGTGAGCGCCGTAAGGAACTCGTAAAGCAGTGTAACAAGATTGCGGAGCGTGCTAAGATTGAGGTGCGCAGCGTGCGCCAGGAAATCAAGGAAAAGTTGAAGAAAGCTATCAAGGATGGACTTTCTGAAGACTTGGAGAAGGATGCTGAGAACGATTTGCAGAAACTCCACGACAAGTACATCAAGCAGCTCGAAAACCTGATGGACGAGAAGGAGAAGGAAATCATGACAGTCTAAATCATTCTGGACTTACATTATTTAATAAGTGATAATGAGAGGACTCGTTATTAAAAATACAGGCAGCTGGTACACCGTCAAGACAGACGATGGCCAGCTGATTGAAAGTAAAATCAAGGGCAATTTCAGATTGAAGGGCATCCGCAGCACCAATCCTGTGGCTGTAGGCGATTATGTGCAGCTTATTACCAATCAGGAGGGTACGGCATTTATCTCTTCTATCGAAGACCGCCAAAACTATATCATTCGTAAATCACCTAACCTCAGTAAGCAGAGTCATATTCTGGCTGCTAATGTAGACCAGGCGCTGCTTGTGGTAACGGTGAATTATCCGCAGACATCTACTACCTTCATCGACCGATTCCTGGCTGGCGCTGAGGCCTATAGAGTGCCTGTTATCATCATCTTTAATAAAAGTGACATACTTTCAGAAAAAGAATTGCATTACGAGAAGATGATGTGCACGCTCTATGAGACCATCGGATATAAATGTATCGAATTGTCGGCAGCTACAGGTGAAGGAGTTGAACTGTTGCGACCTCTTATCAAGGATAAGAAATCTTTGTTGAGCGGCAACAGTGGGGTAGGAAAGTCAACCCTCATCAACCAGCTCATTCCTGATGCAGAGCAGCGTACCGCAGAAATCAGCGAGGCGCATAATAGCGGAATGCATACCACAACCTTCAGTGAGATGCTGGAACTGCCGGAAGGTGGTTATCTCATTGATACTCCGGGCATCAAGGGCTTTGGTACCTTTGATATCGAAAAGGAAGAGCTGACCAGCTATTTTAAGGAAATCTTCAAGTTCTCTCAGGATTGTAAGTTCTCTGACTGTACCCATACCCACGAACCGGGGTGCGCGGTAATCAAGGCGGTTGAGGAACATTATATTGCAGCTAGCCGCTACCAGAGCTATCTTTCTATGTTGGAGGATAAGGACGAAAACAAATACAGAGAGGCTTTTTGATAGGGAAGAGTGAAGAACGAAGAGTGAAGAAATTTTAAAAATCATATTAATGAAAGAACAGAAGGACGTCAGGCAGCGTATCGAAGAAGGTGAGTTCGCACAGAGTGCAGAAATCAGTGCGAGCTATCTGGATGAGGACATCTTGATTATAGATAATGTCAAGGTGTTGCAGAACCCCGACCCTGTGAGATTCCAGATGAACATGATTGCATCCTGTCAGAGAGGCAGCCTGAGAGCTGAACTCAACGGGCGGGAATTCACCGTGGAGAAGGGCGATATATTTATCAGTCCGCCTAACTCTATTCTCGACATCAAAGAGGTGTCGGAAGATTTTGCATGCACAGCCATGTGTGTCAGCAATCACGGCTTGCTTGGTATTCTTCGTTCTCATATCTCGGTATGGAACCGTGCCATGTATGTGAGCAAGGTTTCGGTGTTGAAGATGAACGAGGTGGATATGGTATTCTATTCTAAGTTTACCGACTTGGTGCGCCTCTGTCTGGATCCGAAGTTCAACGACCGCAGTTCGTGGAAACCATATCGCCGTGAGATAGTGGAGACGCTCCTGAAGAGTGCTCTTCTTGCTGTGAGCAATCTTTTGCTGACAGATCTCCCGAAAGAAACTTTGGGAACCAGTGCCAGCGATTTCTTTGATAAGTTCCTGGAAATGTTGCAGCAGAGCGAAATCAAGCATCAGCCTGTAGAATATTTTGCGCAGCAGCTTTGCATCACGCCAAAATATCTCTCCATCATCTGCAAGCGCCATTCCGGCAAGACGGCCATCGAGTGGATTACGGAGTATACGCTTGCTGATATCACCTATTATCTCCGTTCTACAACGAAAACTATCAAGGAGATTTCAGGTATACTGGGCTTCTCCAACACCTCATTCTTCGGTAAATATGTAAGAGAGCATCTGCACATGTCACCTCTGAAGTATCGTGAAAGTTTGAGAAAACAATAACAGCAAAATAAAAACTCGCAAATTCTAAAGAAAGAATCTGCGAGTTTTTTGTTTCTATCAAATAGGGTGGAGCTGGAGGAACTAGAACCTTTGGTTTCACGCCGTATCATAAAAACCCAAAACCGCCTATTTACTAGTATCTTGCGTTTTCGGGCATTCGGCGGAATGCCACGAAATGCCAAAAAAGACGTTTAAAATCGTGTACATTTCGTGTACGTACATGAAATGAAAAAACTAGAAATCATCGAACTTCGACATTTCCGACTTCTTCAATTCATCAACAATCTTGATGTATGGTTTCATCGACTTGTAGTCGGCATGACCCGTCCAACGGATGATCACTTCGGCAGGGATGCCAAGGCGAAGGGCGTTGACAACGAATGTGCGCCTTCCGCAATGGGTGGACACCAACGCAAACTTCGGGTAGGTCTCTTCAATGCGCTCGTTGCCCAAGAAATAAACAACCTTTGTCGGCGTGTCGATGCCGCAAACTTCGCAAAGTTCCTTCAAGTACTCATTCATGCGCTGATTCGATATGACCGGGAAAACCTTGTCGCCCTTGTATTCCTTGCCCTTGTATTTGTCGAGGATGGCTTGTGAATGCTTGTTGAGTTCAATCCGGATGCCGTCAACGGTCTTCTTTGTCACGATGTCGATGAAGCCTTCCTTCACGTCTGCATGGGTGAGTTTGGCAACGTCAGAATACCGCAAACCGGTGAAGCAGCAGAAAAGAAACACATCGCGGACGCGCCCAAGGTATTGTTTGTTTGCCGTAGGCGCGTAATTTTGAAGCGTACGGAGTTCTTTTTGGTCTAGGTATATAATTTCATGCCCGTCACCATTTACGCCCTTCAAGCGCGGTTTAAATGACTTGTGGGCGTGTCCGGAATAGTAACCGTACATTTCAGCCCAACGCAAAAACCACTTCACGAACGAAATGTTCTTCGCAATGGTGGTGTTCCGCATCTTCTTCCGGTTGAGATATTCAAGATATTCGTTCATCTTGTCATCGTCAATGGCATTGAAGGCAAGATTGGCATCGAAATCCTTCAAGCGCGCCTTCACCGCTTCAAACTTGGCAAAGGTGGCTTTCGTCCATTGGTTCTTGCGCCCGCAACTTTCCGTGAACTTGTCGAAGACTTCAAAGAGATCATTTTCGGGCGTTGGAACTTTGATGCGCGGTTTCCCCATCATGTCGCGGAATAAATCTTTCAGTTCGCCGGTGGTGGGGATTCGCTTTTCAATCAGTTCATACCGGATGAAGATGTCTTCCATCGTGTGCGCGTAATCGTCAATCACGCGGTTCTTGGATTCCGCTTCGGTGTCGGTGGCATTCACCCGGTATGTTTCGCCGTCCCAGTCAGAGGGAAGGCAATGCAAGCCGGTTGCGACATCTAGCGACTTGCAGTTGTAGGCAACGCGAAGGCGGATGGCAAGCGGCTTTTCCTTGCCGCCTTCATTGCCGGATGCCGCCTTGCGGTTGTGCAGGATGAAACGGATGCTTCTTTTGATGTGCATTGTTGCTTTTTATGTTTATTATTCAATTTCTCAATTTTCCGGCTTCTTCTTCCTTCTTCGGGTTGTGGGTTGAACGAACATCGAACCGCGCCCAAGAAGAAGCCAGTCGGAAGATACCCGGTATTCACGGCAGAGGAACGAAAGGGCTTCGATGTCGATGACCCGGTAACTTTGACCATTCGGGCGTTCTTCCAATGGCGCATCCAACGCCGAACGTATGTGCGAGTACTTCACGCGGTTCAGTCCGGCAAGTTCGCAGAAGCCTTTCAAGCCGCCTTTGATTTCCCCGGACGAAAGCAGGATGTCAAGCACATCGAAGAAACGGCGTTGGATGGACAATAATTCATGCGTGATGACTTTCTTCATTCTTGCAGCCTTTTAAACTTGTTGGTAGTCACTTTTCATCTTGTCGAAGTCGCTTGCGGCTACCTTGCAAGTTTCTTCGCCCTTCAAGTATGCAAGTTCAAGCGCATCGAAAATCGCCGATGGCATGACGTTGTAGTACTTTGTGTTTCCGTAGTAGTCGGAAACGCGGATTTCTTTCATTTCAACTTTCTTTTCTTTTTTCTTTTCTTCCATGATTTTACGTTGAATTTTTTGATTTTTACGGTGAAAATTTCGATTTCTCGCGCACGCGTTTTGAGAGAGCTTTTTTCTTTCTTTTATTTATTTTCTTTATAAAGGGGTTTGGGGGAAATTTTTCTTTTCTTTTTTTCGTTCTTTCTTTCAAAAATTGCAAGTGAATGCAATTGCATCGAAAAAAGCATGCAATTGCATCATTTTCCACCTTATTATATTAGGAAAAATGCAATTGCATCGAAAAAAGTATGCAATTGCATCGTTTTTTGTATGCAATTGCATCATCGACCCCTTTTTCGACCCCTTTTTCACTATTTCAAAGACATACACATCAACACGCGATAAACGCCCCGGATGTGCTCGAATCCGACTTCAAACGATGGATATTCCGGATTGATGGAAACGCAAGTCACCTTTTCCGGATCACCTTCCACCGGCATGAGTTTCTTGATGATTGTTCCGTTGATTGTGTCAAGCACGAAAACCTTTCCCCAGTCAATGAAGGCGCGTTCGTTGATTCGCTTCACTAGCACTTGGCATCCGGAAGGGTATTCCGGCGACATGGAATCCCCGGAGACCGTCATCGCGAAATCAACATCGCGGATTGGCGACAATACTTTCTCGCAGTCATATTCCATCACCGATGCCGTGAAGTCGTTCAACGACCCGCCTTGCGCCGATATTGGAATCAACGGAACGATGGTCGCAGATTCCAGTTGTTCGCAGGATTCGCCGCCAAAGTACTTGTGCGGTTTCAGAGAAGGGGCGTTTTTTGATTTCCCTTCAAGTTCACGAATCAATGTCGCCTTGGCTTCCGGAATCTTTGTTCCGGATTCCCAATTCTGAATTGTTCGCAGATGAACGCCCAACATTGTTGCAAGTTCTTCTTGCTTCAAGTTTAGCTTTTCGCGAACCGCGCGAACATCGACCTTCTTGAATTGTGAAGGTTTAAGTGAACGAAATATTTCTCGAATTTGTGCGTATCGACCTTCCGGGATAGTTTTCCCATTTTCCCAATTTTGAATGGTTTTCGGGTCAACTGCAACAAGTTTCGCTAATTCGGCTTGTGTTAAGCCGAAATCAGCCCGAAGTTGTTTGATGTCTAAATCGCTCATAATCAATATTTTATCTATTTTTATACAATATTTAACACAATTAAAGCGAAAATATTCCGGAAAATATGAATGATTTCCGGAAATCTTTCGTATCTTTGCACCCGTAAACGGAAACAATACTATTGTACTGCAAAGATAAGCATTTTTTCGATGCTATCAAATAGCAAAAATACGTCATTTATCCGAATACGCAAAATTAAATTTGAATTATTAACATTAAAAGTCGCAACAATATGAAACTAGAAGAATTGGTAAATGAAGTCGAAGGGCGACAGAAGGAAACCATGAAGCAGCTTCGACATGATTACGTCAAGGGCATGGAAGATTGCAAATCCGGCATCTATGACAAATGGTTTCGGTACAATCGCAACGATGATGGTTGGTCATACGACATGGGTTGGATGGCACAGAACGAGAAAACGAAGAATGATTCCGTTCGCTTCCTCAATTGCGAGTAACAGAAGAATGTTGAATCCGGGCGGCATCGTGTCGCCCACAAAATCAAGAATACAATGAGCAAAGAACAATTCGCATTTCAGTTGGGATGGTCGCAAGTCAAGAACCGCGACATCCAAAAGGTCAAGAAAGAACTTATGCAGAAGTTGGGATTGTCTTCACGAATGGCATTCCTAAACAGAGTTAAGGGCGTTGTCGAACCCAAGGTTTCAGAAGCAAAAGCCATTGAAGAGACATTCGCCAAGTATGGAATCAAGGAAGTTTGGGGCGTAGTGTAAGATGAACACAGATGTGAAACTAACCAAGCGGGAAGCGGAAATCGCCGAATTATTGGCGTGGGGTGCAAGCAAGTGCGAAATCGCCGCACGATGCTTCATTTCCGAAAGAACCGTTGAGAATCATTGCCGAAACATCTTCGAGAAGGTAGGTGTAACGAAGGCAACCGAATTGTCCGCATGGTGGTTTTGCACGTCCTTTCACATTCCATTCAGCCTTTCACCGCTTAAACGAAAGTTGATGGCGATCATCCTTCTTGCGTTGCTGATTCCGGAAATCATCGGGATGGAACAACAAGTTCAGATGTCAAACGCAAGGGTTCGCACGACAAGGGTTTGCAGCAGGGCGCGAAGGTCAAGAAAGAACGAGCCGGACACCGCAACATTCGGTTTTCAGTAACTAACAATTTAAAATTTCGCAACAATGAAAGAAATCAAGAGAATTTTTTGGGTCGAGAGTGGATTGATGAAGTTGTCAGTCAAGGAACGTTTGTCGGTGGCTTACGTTGTGTTGTCCTTCTTTGGAGCGTTGGCAGCATGTGAAGCATCGTTCTTGTTGTTCCTTCTAACCGCCGCAAATCTCGCGGTTGCCGTGAAGATGGCAAGTGAAATCCACGTCCCGGATGAAGAATAACATTTAAAGCCATCCTACAATGAACGAACTAGATTTGCAGAAGCCATTGTTTCAGTTAACGGCGGGTGAATTTCTTGCCTTGCTCAAACAATCCATCGCCGAAACATCATCATCCCCGGAAGGTGATGCCCCGAAGAAGGAAAGCAAGGAAGAGGAAACGAAGAAACGCTTTGTCTATGGAATCGCCGGAATAGCGCAATTGTTCAATTGCAGCACGACAACGGCAAACCGGATAAAGAAAAGTGGAGTTATCAACAAGGCAATATCGCAATGCGGCAGGATGATAACCGTTGATGCGGATTTGGCTTTGTCGCTAGCGAAAAGTAATGAATCTATTTAATATAACTTACAAAAGATATGAAAAAAATCATTCTTAAGAGTTTGTCCCTTGTGAATTTTAGGGGTGAACAGAACAGAACAACGGAATTTGATGCGAAGGAAACTTCCATCATGGGTGACAATGGTCTTGGCAAGTCAAGACATTTCGATGCCTTCATGTGGCTTCTTTTCGGAAAGGATGTCATGGAACGCAAGGATTACGAGATTAAGACAATCGTTGATGGTAAGCCATTGCAGCATGTAAATGCAGAAGTCACCGGAGTACTGGTTGTTGATGGTGAGGTCATCAAGTTGCGCCGCGCCCTTGTTGAGGATTGGGTGAAGCCGCGCGGACAGATGGAGCAGATATTCAAGGGCAACCATACCGAATGCGCCGTGAATGATGTTCCGATGCCGGTTACGAAATACAAGGCATACGTGAACGGAATCGTGTATGATGATCTCTTCAAGATTATCACGAATCCCTTGTATTTTGCATCCATGCCATGGCAGAAGCAGCGCGAGCAGCTTTTCGCCCTTGCCGGGACAATCAGCGATTCGGAGATTGCCGAAGGTAACGAAGCATACACCGCCCTTCTTGCAAAACTTGTCGGTAAGGACATGGAAGGCTACAAGAAAGAGGTTGCCGCCAAGAAGAAATTGGCGAAGGATGAGTTGGAACAGATTCAGCCGCGCATTGATCAGACACAGAAGTTGATGCCGCCGGTTCTTGTTTGGGAAGACATCGAGAAGAAAATCGGGGAACTGGATGCCAAGATTCTTGATATTGACACCCAACTTCAAGACAAGGCGGAAGCAGAACGCAAGGTGTATGAAGCAGAGCGCAAGAAGAAGGATGAGTGCAACGCCATCCTTGCCAAGCAGAGCAACGTTTTGTTCAATGCCAAGCAAGCCGCCAAGGAAGCCGCATTCAAGAAGAATGCAGAACGCCGCGAAGCAGAACAGAAGGTTGATGAAGCGAAAACCGCCATCACGTCAGCAGAACGCAAGGTTGCATTGCTCAAAGAAGAGTTGAAGCAGCATGAAGGCAAGCGCGCCGAATATGTGGCAAAGATGGAAGATTTGCGCAATATGTGGCATAAGGAGAACGCACGCACATACACCGGACAAACGATTTGTCCTCATTGCGGTCAGCCATTGCCGGAACACATGATTGCAACCGCCGAACAGAGTTTCAAGGAAGAGGTTCAGAAAGAGAAGAACCGCATCACCGCCAAGGGGCAGGAATACAAGGGATTCGTTGCCAAGGTGGATGTGAGCATCACCGAAACCAAGAAAGCCATCGCCGATGCACAGAAGGCATTGGATGATGCCAAGGCGGAATCAGACAACGCCGTTGCCAAGTTGAACGGTCTCGGTGCGGCAGTTGAGCCGGAAGAGGTGAAGCCGGAATCCATCGAGGAATGGGTGAAGTTAAAGAACGAGTACGAAGAGATCCACAAGACAATTGCCAAGGAAGGAACTTCGCCAAACGTTGACAACACCGCCTTGAACGAGGAAAAGCGCAAGCTAGTTGAGGAACGCGACAACAAGCGCGCGGAACTTGCAACGAAGGACACCATCGAGAAGGGCAACAAGGCAATCGGGGAACTGGAAGAATCCGGAAAGAAACTTGCGGCTCAGATTGCGGAATACGAGAAGGAAGAGTTCATCATGGAAGGTTTCACCAAGGCGAAAATCAACGAATGCGAGAACCGCATCAACGGATTGTTCACGCACGTCACCTTCAAGTTGTATGATTACACCCTTGAAGGAAACGCGGTTGAAACATGCGTTCCGCTTGTGAATGGCATTCCGTTCTTTGTTGCCAACACCGCCGGAAGAATCAACGCCGGTCTTGACATCATCAATGCCCTTTGCAGATTCTACAACGTGAGCGCGCCGATTTTCATTGATTCCCGCGAATCCGTGAACAACTTGATCCCGACAGATAGTCAGATAATAAACCTTGTCGTTTCGCACGACAAAGAGATTGTAGTTAAATAATAAACATCGTAACAATGGAACAGAACAAAAGTGTGGTTCAGACATCCAACCAAAATGTCATGCCGGTCGCATTCAACTTTTTCGACCCGGTTCAGTTTGAGACAATGCAGCGAGTTTCTAAGATGTTCGCTTCAAGTGACCTTGTGCCGGATTCTTACAAGCCGGTGTTGAAGATGATTCCGGCAGGGGCTAACGAAGGTCAGATTGCAGCGATTCAGCAGGATAACGCCGCCGCACAGAACAAGGCGATTGCCAATTGCATGATTGCACTTGAAGTGGCAAACCGCATCGGTGCAAGCCCTTTGATGGTGATGCAGAACCTTGTTGTCATCTATGGTCGCCCTTCATGGTCGGCAAAGTTCCTCATTGCCACCGTGAACACTTGCGGCAGATTCGAGCCTTTGCAGTTCAAGTTCATCAAGAACGGAAACTTGGGAAAGGTTGAATATATTGAATACGTTTGGAATCAGTCAGCACACCGCAAGGAAGCACAGAAGAAGGAGTTTGACGGAACGAACGTTGAAGATTTGGTGTGCGTGGCATTCACCAAGAAGAAGGGGTCGGATGATGTTCTTGAATCATCGCCGATTTCAATCAGAATGGCAATTAAAGAAGGTTGGTACATGAAGAGCGGTTCAAAATGGCAGACAATGCCGAAGCAGATGTTGATGTACCGCGCCGCGTCTTGGTGGACATCCGTTTATGCACCGGAAATTTCGATGGGTATGCGTACCGTGGAAGAGAATCAAGAAATCCATGAGTTGCGCGAGAACATTGATTACACCGATGTCACCGATGAGTTGCGACAAGAAAAGGATGCCAACGCCAACAAAACCGCAATCGGTTTTGACCAAGGCGCGCCGGAAGGTGACAATCCGGGAACGATGGGTGTTGTTGACACCGAAACCGGAGAAATCAAGAATGCCGGGGATGCCGCCGGTACTGGTGAGGATGCCGCCGCCGGAAATCAGCCGGCGGGCGAGGATAAGGAAGACAATCCGGGATTCTAAGGCGTGAACGACATGGAATTGAAGATTCTCGGAAGCAGTTCCGCCGGCAATTGCTATCTTCTAGACAACGGAAAGGAAACGTTGATGATTGAATGCGGCGTTTCCTTCCGCAAGGTACTTGAAGTAATGAACTTCGATGTTGGCAGGATTGCCGGTTGCATCGTCAGTCACGAACATGGTGATCACTCGAAGGGCATTCCGGAAGCGTTGAAGTATTGCATCCCGGTTGCCATGTCGAACGGAACGGCGGAAGCCTTGAAGTTGTCCGGCAACCATCTTGTGAAGCGCGTGGAAGCATTGAAGGTGTTTTCCTTCGGTAACTTCAAAATAATGCCGTTCAAGGTGAAACATGATGCCGCCGAACCTTTCGGTTATCTGATTAATCATCCGGAAACCGGCACGGTCTTGTTTGCCACCGACACATATTACTTGGAGCAAACCTTCATGGGGTTGAGTAACATCATGCTAGAATGCAATTACGACATCAACATCCTTGATGCCAACATCGCAAGCGGCGTTGTTCCGGAAAAGTTGAGAAACAGAACCGTTAAAAGTCACATGTCCCTTGATACATGTATCGAGACATTGAAGGCGAATGATTTGAGCGGTGTGAACAACATCCTTCTGATTCACCTTTCGGCGAATAATAGCAACGCAAGCGAGTTCAAGAAGGCAGTCGGGGAAGTTACCGGGAAGAACGTCATCATCGCCGCCAAGGGCATGAATATAGAATTTAATAAAGAACCATTTTAAAGTTTAAGAATATGAAGAAATATAAGTTAGTTTGCAAGGATTCAGACAAGATAAAGTTTGAAAACCTTTTCGATGCAAAGGTTGATGCCATCGAAGCCATGAATGAGGAGATTGACAACTACAACGACACATACAATTTGACTGAAGAGGAAGGTTTGTCGCCGTTCGATTTCACGATGGATGTTGTCGAGGTTGAGGATAAGAAGGAAGACAACGGCATCGAGAAGGATTTCGAGGATGCCCGCAAGGAACTGGAGAAGAAAATGAACATTGATGAATCCGCGAAATACTTCTATCAGTTGTCGCAACTTATCAGAAACGTCAATCCGCGACACTTGAAGGCGTTGATTGCACTCAATAAGTTGTTCACCATCGCCGAAAAGTGGAACAAAGAGGATGGTTTCGTACCGGATTTCTCGAACAAAGGACAATGGAAATATTTTCCGTGGTTTAAATATGAGTGGGAATCTGCGGGGTTCGTCTTTGCGAGTACGTCTTTTACGGCTTCGTCTGCGAATGCGTCTATCGGTTCTCGGCTTTGCTTCAAATCGGAATCGCGCGCCGAAGAGTTCGGAAAGAAGTATGTGGATTTGTACAATGAGGTCTTTTTGTTGAACGATTAAAGTATATAAGTTATGGACATGAAGGAAGTGATGAAGGGATGCAAGAACAAGTTGGAACGCATCGCCTTCTTGAAGGACAATTGCGACAAGGCGATTGACGAAGAGTTGGAGGAGATCAAGGAGATTGCGCCAAACATCGCCATCCTTGAAGAGTAGTAATCGTTAACAACTGGAATCCCCGGAATCATAAAACAAAAATAATCTCATTCGGTTCTTTCCGGGGATTCCATCAACAATTTAAAAGCAATGAAGAAATCGTATTTTCGACATGATTATAACGCACGCAACGACATGAAGTTGCAGAGCGTAATCACCAAGCATGGTGCGGTTGGAATCGGCGTTTATTGGATAATCGTTGAAATGTTATACCAAAACGGCGGTGAGTTGCCTTTGGATATTGCTAGAAACATTTCGGTTGCCTATTTCACCGACTTCAAGGTTGTCGAAAGTGTTATCAATGATTTCGATTTGTTTGAGAATGACGGAAATGTGTTTTGGTCGGTTCGCATTCGGCAAACGATTGATAACACGAAGAAGGTGTCGGATGCCCGGAAAGCCGCGTCAAGGCAAAGATGGAGCAGGAAGCAGGAGAAACCGGAAAATCCGGAATCCCGGAAAACCGCAAGCCATCCACCGGCAAAAGAGGAATTGAGTTTGTTCCCACAACCGGAAGAACAGAAACCGGATGTTCCGGAAGATGTTCCGAAGCCGGAAGAACTGAAGAAACGAACCTATTTCAAGCCGCCAACGGTTGAAGAGGTTGCCGCATACGTCAAGGAAAAGGGGTATTCGGTTGATGCAGAACAATTCGTTGCCTTCTATGAATCCAAGGGATGGATGATTGGCAAGAATAAAATGCAGAAATGGAGAGCGGCGGTCGCAACATGGCAACGCAAACAATCCGGATATTCCGGCGGAAGGGCAACAACAACGCCCGCACAACAAAGTTTAATCAATAAAAATTGCAATGACGAATGGAACTGAAAAAGACAATAACAGAAAATGGCATTGAGAAGAAAGTGAAGGACGAAATGCCGGATATTTCAAAAATCATCAATGCCGCGAAACAACGCGGATTGTTCAACGACTTCACGCGTTACCGCTACATGGGCGAAGATTACGACATCGAGAGTTCATTGAAACTTGTTGAAGCCATCGGAAAGGCAAGGAATCCGGGATTCGTGATTGATTCCGAGAACCGCTTTGCATACGAGAACTTTATAAGATGGTGTCATGGGGATGAAAAGTTCATGTGCATCAATCCCTTCACGCATCAACCGATGCCCGGCGACTTGCGAAAGGGAATCTATCTTGCCGGCAACACCGGAAGCGGGAAATCGTGGTGTCTTGAAATCATGCTTGCATATTCAATGGCATGTCGTTTCGGGATTTCCTTTGCGGATGATGAACGTCCGCGTCCCATGGTGTGGAGCATTGCCCGCGCCGATGACATTTGCGACAAGTATGTTGAAACCGGTTCAATCTTGGGATTCAAGAAGATGCCGATGTTGGGAATACAAGATTTCGGGCAAGAGCCGGCGGAATCCCTATACATGGGAAACCGCCTTGACGTAATAAGGCAGCTTGTGGAATACCGCGGCGATTGTTCGGACGAACTAACCTTCATCACGACAAACTTGAAGATGGGCGGCGAAAAGCTGATTCAGAGATACGGCGACCGCGTGGCGAGTAGATTGAATCAGATGTGCAATAACCTTGAAATCAAGGGTCGTGACCGCCGCAAGATGTGGAACACGAACATGGTGTAACCACCTTCAAGGCAAAACAGACAAATAACAAACTTAAACTTGACATGAAGATATTTATAATTGGAAAACAAATCGGTTTGAAACCGCAAGATGTCCGAGAGAAATTCTTGAACTCCGCAAGCCTTCTTGAATCCTTGAACCTTGAACCGGTTGTTCCATCCTTCACGGATGATCCGGAATCCGGAACGTTCGCGCAAAGGTTGGGGCAAGAGGTTGAAACGCTTGCCGGGTGTGATGGCGTTCTCATGCTCGACAACTGGAGACAGTCAAAGAAGGCGGATATTGAACGCACAATCGCCCGGAAACTGGGAAAGCCGGTAATGTACCAAGACATCGTTTCGGACAACGCAAACCGCAAAATCGCCGAACTTGTTGAAGATGCGGTCTCGCAAGTCACCGGATTGACCATCGAGGAGTTTTCCGAGAAGAGCCGGTGTCGTGAAAGATGTTATGCAAGGATGTTGTTTGTTTACCATTGCCGCAAGTTCAAGATGCGCTTGGTGGCAATATCAAGGTATGTTCACCGCGACCATACAACAATGTTGCACTACTTGAAGAAGTACAACGATGAGATTGTCTATAATAGGGAATTTGGCGAACTGGCTGATAAGTGCGCCCAAATAATCAAGGAGAAGGAAAATGAGATTTGCATTAAGAAACCAAACCAAGATTAAGAATGCCATTGGCGAAGAATTGTTTTCCGAACTGATGGAAGCCATCAAGGAAACCTTCACCGAAAGGTGTGACACCGACATCATGTCGATGATTGATTCGGCGGCAACGCCGTTTCCTACATTGACAATTGACGGAACGGACAGTTCCTTCAACTTCGCCGTCTTGTATGTGACCGGAAGAATGTATGATGTCCTTCACCTTGCCTTCAAGGAAATTCATTGCGGATTCGGAGACAAGGAAGAAGTGATCCCGAAGATTAATAATTAAGTGTTAAACAATAAAAATACGAAAATGAATCCAATTTTGCAGAAGAAAGTTGAACGCGCCATCCGGTTGATTCAGTCTGTGAAGATTGTGGGGGGCAGCCGATTGAAGTTGCATATTCCGGCGGCAAGGATTCGGATGTGATTCTCGAACTTGTCAGAATGTCCGGTGTTGAATACCGCGCCATCTATAAATGCACGACCATCGACCCGCCGGGAACAATCAAGCATTGCGAGGAAAACGGCGTGGAGATAATGAGACCGAAGGAATCATTCTTCAAGATGATGCGTGACAAGGGCATCCCGAACCGGTATTATCGTTTCTGTTGCTCGACATTGAAGGAATACCCGGTTCTTTACAACGTTGTCATCGGTGTGAGAACCGCGGAATCCCGAAAGCGCGCCAAACGCTACAAAGAACCGGTTGTTTGCAGGGTGTTTAATAAGACAAAGGACATCCGGGAACAACAAATCCTTCCAATACTGGATTGGACGGATGCCGAAGAACTGGAGTTCATCAAGGAACGCGGAATCAAGTTGCATCCGCTATATTACCGCGAGGATGGAACAATCGACATTTCACGCCGCCTTGGGTGTATGTGTTGTCCGCTGATGTCGAAGCGAAGAAGAATCGAATCCTTCATGCAGCACCCTAAGATGTTGCGCCAATACGTAAGGAACGCCCAAATGTACCTTGATTCACATCCGGGATGCAAGACAAGTCAAGTGTTCAAGAATGTGTATGAATGGGTATGCCGCGAGATATTCTTTGAATCCAACACCAAATGGAATGAAAGCAAGAACGGATTCTTTGAGGACGAAGAAGGCTTTCACAAACGCTTCTTGGAAGATTATTTTCATATCAAACTAGATTTATAAAAATATGGATGGAAAGTTTTTGCGAGTGATGGACACGTTCGCAACATTGTTGTTGAACCTTGTGTTTTATGTCCTTGCCGGGATTGGGCTTTATGCCTTATTCTGTTGGACATACAAGCAGGGTGATGAAGAGAATCATTTGAAAGGGCAGTCAATCACGGTCGTTTCAAAGGGACATGATTATATTATATTCGTAACGGACAACGGCGAAACTTGTTGCACTCATTCTGCAAGTTGCCCATGTCTTAAAAATAAATAGCTTATGGAAAAGAAGGTCTTGAATCTCGTTGTTGCAAAGAAATGGTTTGACATGATTGCATCCGGCGAGAAAAACGAAGAATACCGGGTAATAAAGGCGTATTGGATAAACCGTCTTGTCGAAGCGAAATCCGAAGATAGTGAAGAATACCGAAAAGTTAGAGTTTCCCCGGAGTTTGACATCTTTATAAGCAATGCCAAGTTAAAAGAATTGCTTGAAAAGAAAACCGCAAGGTTCATTCACTTCACGCATGTTCGATTCTTCAAGGGTTATTCCAAGACACGACAGAGCATCGAGAAGGAAATCGAGAATATCACCATTGGGGAAGCAAAGAAAGGCTTGTGCCCGGATGAATGGGCAGGGGTGGAGTTTATCGTGATTAAGTTCAAATAACATTAAATATCGCAACAATGAAAATCAGATTAGCAAACAAAATCATCAAGACGTGGACGGACGCAACTGATTCACGTTATTTCGATTCTGAGTACGACATCAAGGAAAGCAAGGCTTTCAACCGATTCGCCGCGCTTTACAGAAGAGCAACAATCCGAAAGAACAAGGCAATTGATCCGAAGGCAAACGTTTCCATCGCGGATGCAACTTTGAGAAATGCGAAGTCGTGTGAACGTTGCATCAACTTCAAAGGAGAATTTGTCGGAAAGTGTTGTTTCTATAATGAGAAGAAGGAAAGCCACGACTGGTGCGGCGGTGAAGCCTTCAAAAAGAAAGGATTGTTGAAATGAAGAAGAGAACGAAAGCAGGATTCAAGGAATTTGTCTTCGATGTCATGTTGAACGGACGTTTCATTTGCACCCTTGCATTTGAGTATTGTCCGCTTTTCCCAATCAACTATGAAGAGTTGATAAACTTCATCTTGAAGAAACGCCCTACCTTGAAAGGTAAGGATTTCAATATTGCATTCTAAAAAATAATAGTTTTATTAAATACATCTAGCAAATGACAATGAAAGTTACAAGTGAGCCATGCTTCAAGAATGGTTCGGGTTTGATGATGTGGCAAGAAAGAAATTGTTGCCGTTGTCAAAAGGCGGTGTGGTACAACGCCAAACTTGACAGATACCCAAATTATAAGTGTGCCGTACAACGCGACATCGAGCATCAAGCCGCCGGAATCATGGAAATCAACGAGAGAAGTTTCCATGCAGCGCACGAAACAAGTACTTGCCCTTTCTTCAAGGGCAAGGAAGAAGACAAGACCCCGGAAGAGGTTCTTGATTTCTCGAAAGGGGAATCCGTGTTCAATGAAACGCCCATGTTCAATGATATTGAACACGCCCGAAATATTGAACACGCCACCCCGGAAGTTCCTCAAAAGAAGCCGGAAAAGGTGGAAAATCCAATTGATCCGGAGTTGATGAAACTTGCAATGGAGAACGGCATTGATTACGATGTGTTGAAGAAGGCGGAACAAATCGTTCCTTCTGAAATGGCAAAGGCGAAGAAACGCGCGTCACTTGCATACAATACGGAAGAGCAATTCAAGCAGGATGTCCGCGAATCAACGCGAAAGATGCTCAACACCTTCACATGGGAAGAGAACATGATGATTGCATTCGTCCCGCTTGTAATTGAACACATCGCATGGATGTATGCCGACAAGGTGATGAAGCAATGCGCCGACCTTCACATTTCCGAGACAAAGAAGTTGTCACGCGTTGTGAAGCAGATTCGCGAGGAATACAACTCATTGTTGAAGAAGGATTTGGATGTGCTTCACATTCGCCGCATCCAAGTGCAGACGGAAGAGTTCTGCAAACTTCATCAAAATGACTTCACCATCTTGTGGTATTGCGTGAAAAACCAATACCGCAAGCAGTTCCCGGATGATCCATACGCCGAAATGCGAACGGATGCCTACATTTCAATATTGATGTGCAAGTTCATCGCGGAACACAACAAGCGCATGGATGCCTTGATTGCAACCAAGATTCAGAAGAAGACGAAGAGCATTCAGAATCCTTTAATCTTGAAGTTGCAAGCATGTATGGATGCGTATTGCGGAAATGATGTAATTGATAAGAATGAACATATCGAAGCAGCGTTGCGAATCCTTCAAAAGAACGTAGCCGCAATAAACTTCGAGATTGACGATAAAATGTAACCGGGCAAAACAAACAATATAAAAAGAACAAAGAAATGAGAATTGTAGATTTAAACAGTCTTGCAACGCAAGCACATGAAAACGCCGTCAAACATGGATGGTGGGAAAAGGAGAGAAACAACCAACACCATTTGATGTTGGTGATTGCAGAGATTGCGGAAGCGGTCGAAGCAGACAGAGACAAGAAGCACGCGCGCCTTTCTGAATTTAGAGACGCGAAGGAGAAGGAACGCGCATTCCGCCGTTTCATCAAGGATTCGGTCGAAGATGAACTTGCGGACGTTGCCATCTATCTTTTCGACATTGCCGGGAAACTGGGTATCAACTTCACGGTGATGCGCCCTTGTCGCTATTACAGAGCGTTCGAGAAGTTCAAGTTCACGGACAACGCCTTCGGCTTGTGCAAGGGCTTGTGCAAGGAAACAATCGCGATTGAGAAGCGCATCGCATTCGCGGTTCATTACATCATCGGATGGTCAAAGTCGTTGGGCATTGACATCTTCTTCTTCATCGAGGAAAAGATGAAGTACAATGAGACAAGACCATACCTTCACAACAAAGATTATTAATTCTTAAATTCATATTGATCATGTTACAGATTGAAGTTATCGGAAACATCGGCAATGATGCCGAAATCAAGGAGTTCAGCGGAAAGAAATATGTTTCTTTCAACGTGGCACATTCAGAGAAGCACAAGGACGCAAACGGCGTGAATGTCGAAACAACGACATGGGTGTCGGTTCTGTGGTATGGTGACGGCGGCAGCTTGACCCAATATCTCAAACGTGGATGCAAGATATTCGTCCGCGGTCGCCTTGTGCCAAAGGCATACACCGACAAGAACGGAACGCCGCAAGTCGGTTTGAACATGTATGCCAACGAAGTGAACCTTTGCGGCATGAAGAGCAACGAGAACACCGGAAACGCGCAGGGAACGACCGCAGGAACGACCGGAACGACCGCAGAAACGACCGCCGCCGGAACTGGAAACAATAATGATTTGCCTTTCTAGCATGGAGAAAATCATCATTGGCATTGACCCCGACATCGAAAAGTCGGGGTATTGTGTTCTGAAAGTGAACACAAAGGAAGTGGAGACAACCGCGAAATCTTTTCACGAAATCGTTGAAAGGTTTCGCGCCTTGTCGTATGATCAGAATTGCCGGGACGTGGAAATCACGGTGGTTGTTGAAGCATCATGGATAAAAGGCAAGAACAATTGGCATCTTTGCATAAGAGACACGAAGAACGTCATCGCCGCAAAGGGGTATTCGGTAGGGCAGAACCACCAAACCGGAATCTTGATTTGCGAAATGGCGCGTTCCTATGGCTTGAAGGTGGTGGAACACCTTCCATTGTTCAAGTGTTGGAAGGGCAAAGACCGCAAAATCACGGATGAGGAAATCAAGTGTTTTATGCCGATTAAGGGGCGAACAAACCAAGAATCAAGGGATGCCGCCCTTCTTGCATGGGTGTTTTCCGGGTTGCCGATTAGGGTTAAACCGGTGAAATGTTGAAAAATAAATAATATCTTTTTTGAAAAGCGGTGTATTATTATAATACATCGCTTTATCTTTGCAGTCGAATTTGAGTTTTTAATTTAAAATTGCAAAGATATGAAACCAATAAATTTCAAAGAAGCAACCAAAGTGTTGCAGAGACCATCGACAATGACGGATGCCGAATGCGCATCCCTTCATGTGTGGAGTGACGGAAAACAATGCGTTTCTTATTGGAAACCTTCTGTTTGGGAAAGAGTGAGAATCCTTTTCGGTGGCAAAGTGTACCTTGGGGTCAAAGGTGGTGGAACGCAACCGCCGGTGTTTGTTACCGGGGAAAGCCCTTTCAACCGATTGTCGGTAACTGCAAGCATCATCGCTTATCTTGGCGTTGTGGTTCATTATATCGCAACCGCAATCAAGATGGTGTGGAACAACATCAACGATGAGAAGAAGCGAACGAACTTCATGTGCGGATTCATTATGTCAATCGTCCTTGGCATGTGGTTTCATCCGGCGGTGGGATTCTTTTCCGGAATGTTGACGGCAGCTTTTCAAGAGTGGTGGGAATCCAGGGGACACGGAAAGATTGAGTTCCTTGACTTCTTCTTTTCGGTCATTGGCGCGGCATTCGCGATTCCTTTTGTCCTTCTGTTGAACTTCTTATTCATGTAGGCATGGCAGCAATGATAATCGAAACAAAGATTGAAAACCTTGTGCCGGATGATTTGAACGCCAACAAGGGCACGGAATACGGACAACACCTTATAGAAAACTCGTTGCGCAAGTTCGGTGCAGGACGTTCCATCCTCATTGACCGAAACAACCGCATCATCGCCGGAAACAAGACAATCGAGAACGCCGCAAACATCGGGCTTGACAACGTGATTGTGGTCGAGACGGACGGAAATCAGATTGTCGCCGTGAAACGCAAGGACATCGACCTTGATTCGGAGAAGGGGCGTGAAATGGCATTGGCAGACAACGCCACATCGGACGCAAACCTTCAATGGGATGAGAACGCAATCGAGAACATCACCGCAAGATGGAATGACATCAAGCCGGAAGACTGGGGCATCGACCTTGCGCAACCGGAAGAAGAGGAAGAGAAGGAAGACGTGAAGAAGGAGTTGTCAACCAAACTGGTTGTGCAATGCGCCAACGTTTCCCAATTGTCCCTTCTTTATTCGGAGTTGCAAGACCGCGGCTTCATCTGTGAGTTGAAAGAATAGTTATCAATGTAACAAAAAAGGAACTAAAAAGGCATAACATGGCAAAATATAACAAGAAAACAATTGATGCAATCCTTGAACTGATCAAGTCGGACACGTACACCATCGCCGAAGTATGCCGCCAAGTGGAAATAACGCAAAAGACATACCATCAATGGATGAACGACCATCCGGAATTTGCCGAAGCGGTGAACGCCGCCAAGGAAGAGAGGATGCAAATGTTCGTCATCGAAGCGAAGAAATCCTTGTTGAAGAAGATTCGCGGCTATGAAGTGACCGAGACATCGGTGACAACCATTCCCGGAAAGGATGGAAAGCCTAAAATCAAGGAACAGAAGACCAACAAGAAGCATTTTCAACCGGACACGGCGGCAATCATCTTCACCCTAACCAACGGAGACCCGGAACATTGGAAGAACAAGCAAACGACCGAAATGACCGGCAAGGATGGAAAGGATTTGTTCGCCGACAAGTCGGATGATGAACTTGACAAGGACATCGAGGAATTAAAAAGAAAGTTGGAGTAATGGCAACATCGAGAACGAAGAGCAAGGAACGAGAAAACAAGGTTCTTCTGCTGAAGGCAATGCGAGAAAGGCTTGTGCGCGAAAGTCGTTCCAACCTTTTTCGTTTCACCCTTGCAACGATGCCAACCTTCCGTCCTGCTGATTTCCATCGGCGATATTACGAGATTCTTTCCCGGTTCGCACACAAGGAAATTAAGAAACTGATGGTGTTCATGCCGCCACAACATGGAAAGTCGGAAGGTTCAACCCGCCGACTTCCGGCGTTTATCGAAGGCATGAATCCGGACACGCGTCTTGCGGTGGTTTCTTATTCTGCAACGAAGGCGAAGAAGTTCAACCGCGAGATTCAACGAATCATTGATTCGGAAGAGTACAACGAGATTTTCCCGGACACGCGTCTTGGTATGTCCCAATTCGGTGAGGATTCCGGCAAGGGCTACATCCGTACAACCGAAGAATTTGAGATTGTTGACCACCGCGGAAGCGTGAAGACCGTGGGCGTTGGTGGTGCGTTGACTGGTGAGCCGGTTGATGTGCTTATCATGGATGACATCTACAAGGATGCAAAAACCGCGTGGTCGCCGGTGGTGCGCGAATCTGTTTCCGACTGGTATGACACCGTAGCCGAAACGCGATTGCACAACGAAAGCCAACAATTGATGGTCTTCACGCGTTGGCATGAAGATGATCTTGCCGGACAATTGCTTCGCACGCAAGGCGTATATGATGCAAAGGAGAATCCGGACGGATGGGTTGTTTGCGTTTATAAGGCTATCAAGGAAGGTGCGCCAACTGATTACGACCCACGACAAGAAGGTGAACCATTGTGGGAAGAACGACATTCCAAGCATAAGTTGGAACTTATCAGAAAGCGAAACCCGCAAGTGTTTGAATCGCTTTATCAGCAAGACCCGAAGCCATCCGAAGGCTTGATGTATTCGTTTGGCTTCCAAACATACACAATCCGCCCTGCAACGCTTCATTGCACTAGAAAGGCGTACATTGATACCGCCGACACCGGTGAAGATTATCTTTGCGCCATCGTCTATGATGAAACGGAAATCGGAAACTTCTTGTTGGATGTTCTTTACACCCAAAAGCCGATGGAGTTCACCGAAGTTGCAACCGCCCGGATGCTTACACGCCATTTGGTCGCCGAATGCAACGTTGAATCGAACAATGGTGGTCGAGGATTCCAACGCGCCGTTGAAAAGCAATGCCGCATGATGGGCAACGCCAAGACAAAGTTTCATTGGTTCACGCAAACGGACAACAAGGATGTCCGTATTTTCAGTAATTCGGCGGCGGTTCAGAACTTGACATACATGCCGGAAGGATGGGAAAGGTTGTTCCCGGAGTTCAACAAGGCAATTACGGGCTATCTGAAAGCCGGAAAGAACGAACATGATGATGCGCCGGATGCGTTGACCGGAACAGTTGAGAAAAGGAATAAGCGCGGAAAGACGAATTTATCCTATCTTTTTGCGTAGTACAATAATTTGTAAACATTAAAATAAACATAACATGAAAATTGAAGAAATTGCAGCAAGAAAGAACATATCAATGGAGAATGCCGGTGATGTGGTCGAGGAAATGAAGGGATGTCGTTATATTCCGCAACCGGACATCGAACATGCGGTGAAGGCACTTGATCCAAAGTTGCACGACATCAACAATCCGATTCTTCGCCCGGACAAAAAGGTGAAGATTGATGTTGACGATGAGGACAACGGCGAATCAGCGCAAAAGGTGATTGAAGTCGATGGAGAGACAACGAACACCCGAACCGAAAAGGTTGCGAGAAATGCGGTCGCCCTGCAAAAGCTGATAATCAAGCGCGCCGTTTCCTTCTGTTTCGGAAATCCGGTCGATTGGCAGAGTACGCCGGCAAACGAAAATCAAGAACTGGTGATGAAGGCGTTCAACAAGATTTTGAAGGATGCCAAGGTCAACTCATTGAACCGCAAGATTGCGCGCGCTATCTTTTCATACAAGGAAGCCGCGGAATTGTGGTTTCCGGTGGAAGTTGCGGAACATACGAAATACGGATTCCCCTGCAAGTACAAATTGCGTTGCACCATCCTTTCACCAAAGAACGGCGATACGCTTTATCCTTACTTTGATGAATCCGGTGATATGATTGCGTTCTCGCGCTCATTCAGTCGCAAGGATTCAAAGGGCATCATCTTCAATTACTTCGAGACATACACCGATGAAGAACATTGGTTGTGGACAACAACCGCAAAGGGCATGGAAGTTGTGGAAGGTTATCCGAAGCCGGTTGTCATTGGTAAGATTCCGGTGATATTCGGTCATCAAGACGAGTTCGAGACAGAAGATGTTGACAGTCTCATTGACAGATTGGAAAAACTTCTTTCCAATTTTTCAGATACGAACGATTATCATGCTTCGCCAAAGATATTCGTCAAGGGTGAATTGAAGGGATTCAGCAAGAAGGGTGAAGCCGGTGCAATCATCGAAGGTGAAGGTGATGCAGATGCGAAATACCTTGCATGGCAGAATGCGCCGGAATCGGTGAAACTGGAAATCGAAACGTTGCTCAAACTGATTTACACCATTTCACAGACACCGGACATTTCATTTGATTCGGTCAAAGGATTGGGAGCAATTTCCGGAATCGCCTTGAAGTTGTTGTTCATGGATGCCCATTTGAAGGTGCAAGACAAGAAGGAAATCTTCGATGACTACCTTCCACGCCGCGCAAACGTCATCAAGGCATACATCGGAAAGTTCAACACCAAACTGGAAGCTGATGCAGACAACTTGGAGATTGACCCGGAAATCACGCCTTACATGCTTGTTGATGAGTTGAATGAATTGAACTACTGGTTGACCGCCAACGGCAACAAACCGGTGATTTCACAAGAGGAATCCATCGAGAAAGTCCATCTTTCCAAAAACCCGAAGGTCACAATGAAGAAGATAAACGAGGAATCCGCAAGGGACAATTCTTTCGTCATTGGTGAACCGCAACTTGATGAAGAGTAATGGCAAGAAGAAAAACAACTGGTATCAGCGCATCGACACAATATCATTGCCGTGATTGCGCCAATTCGTATGATTGGCATTCGTTATCACTCAAAGGCGAGCCGATATTGTGCCGATGCCCACACAAGGCGGAAGGCGGAAAATGGTGCATTTTCCTTTCTGATCCGGCTTGTGATGAACATTTCTCATTAAGACAATAAACCATCATGGGCAAGAAGAGATTGAAGACAAACCGGTTTTCCATCAAGGATTTCGACATGGCACATTATCGCACGACCGATAGTTACACGAAGGCGGTTGACAAGTTGTTTGTCATTGCCACGAACGAAATCACGAATGCAGCTTCAAAGGCGGATTTCGACCCCGACAAGCCATTTTCTTTTGATGATTACCCGAAGGTGAAGGCACAGATGCAGAAGACCGTTGCAAGCCTTACAAGTAAGGTGCAATCGGTCATCGAAACCGGTTCAAGGAAACAATGGTTGTTTTCCTGCAAGAAGAATGATGCCTTCATCAAGTCAATCTTCGACACATCGAAGTTGAAGAAGTCGGATTTGAAGCAGATGACCGACAAATGTCTTGATGCGCTTTCCGCTTTCCAAGCGCGCAAGGTTGCCGGAATGAACCTATCGCAACGCGTATGGAAGTACACCGACCAATTCCGCGAACAGATTGAACACGCGCTTGATGTCGGTTTGGGTGAAGGTCGTTCGGCGCAAGAACTTTCAAGGGATGTGCGTCAAAATCTGAATGATCCGAACCGATTGTTCCGCCGCGTAAGGGACAAAAGGGGAAATCTTGTGTTGTCGAAGGCTGCAAAGGCGTTCCATCCGGGGCGTGGCGTTTATCGTTCTTCATACAAGAACGCGATGCGCCTTACAAGGTCGGAAATCAACATGGCATACCGCGAAAGCGATTACCAACGTTGGCAAAACCTTGATTTCGTTGTTGGCTTCGAGATTATGCGTTCCAACCATGAACCACTTTGCAAGTGTTCAACATGTGAAAAGTTGGTCGGTCGATACCCGAAGACATTCAAGTTCGTTGGTTGGCATCCACAATGTATGTGTTTTGCAATCCCTATCATTGAAGATTACTTTTCAGAAGGGCGCAAGAATGACCGCGTGAACCGATTGAAGGCAGCTTTGAAGGGAACGGAAGCAAAAAAGTACATTTCCCCGGAAACAATCGACAAGATGCCGGAAGGCTTCAATAACTGGGTGGATGCCCACGTTGAAGCGCAAAAGAACTGGTCTTCCACGCCTTATTTCATCAAGGACAACTTCTTGCACGGCTCATTGAAAGAAGGCTTGAAAATCAAGTTGCCGATTGTTCCGGAAGCAAATGTTGATCCATTGGCGGGTATCATGCCACAAATCAACAATGCAAGGCAGCTTGCAAGCAAATGGGGATTGACGGTTCAATCGTCAATGCTTGAACAATGCGTTGCCGCGAAGGATGTTCCGAAAATCAAGTCGAGAATCGCGACAATCGAACAGAAGGCGTTGATGATGGAGCAAGCAGACAAGGAAATCCGCGCGAAATGCGATAAATGGGGATTGAATACGTATATTCTTGACCAAGCAATGAACGCGCATGATTCTAGCTTGATATTGAAGGCACAAGCGGAACTTGAAACGCGTTATCTCAATGCGGAACGAGATTACAACACGTACATTTCTGATGCCAGGAAAGCAATCAATGAAGCCAATTCGCACAAGATTGATGCGTCAGATGTTCAGTCAGATGTTGACATCGTGGCATCCGACATCCGTTCATGGTTGATGGGAAAAGCAAACATCAAGCAAAGATTGAATGGATTGATGGGAAAAATATCAAAGATGTTGAACGGCGGCATTCCAACACCACCGGATGATGTCGAAGAAGATTTGAATGTCGGCAATGTTGCAATCGTTATGCCAAAAACGCCATCGGTGACATACACGAAAGACGATAAAAGTAAAACGTTTGTCGAACGTGCAAAGAATTTCTTCGATGCGTTTGATGCGCTATATGGAAGCAACGAGAATTGCCAACCGGGATTTAAAACGTTTTGGCGCACAATCAAGGCGAATTATGCTACATACAAAGGACAACCAACTTTACTTGATGCCAATGTCATTCAACCAATCAACAAGCACATTGGTAAGGGGCTTGGCGATCATTTGAATGCGATTGCCCATCTTGGCGAATTGTCGGCGGCAAAAGACCTTGACAAGATTCCGATGAAGTGGCGAACATTGTTTAATGGATATATCAAGAAAATCGAAAGTGCTGATGTTGCAAAAGAAGGATATATTTCAATGTATAGAGAGATTGAAGCGGCGTATAACATTTATCAATTGTCATCAAGCAAAATGGCAATTGGTTACGGATTGGGTAAAATATCGCCTAAAATGCCGTATCAATTCTTTGAGGAAATGAAAAAGAAGTTGAATATTGATGTTACTCAATCAATGCCAAGAAAGCGTTTCTTTGATAGTCTTGAAGAATATGTCCCATTGTCAACCGTTGGTACTGGTCACGATTCATGTTGTTATTATTCGCCTGCATTTAAATATGTCCGCATGCCGTGGAATAGAACGAGTGTAAAAGACCGATTTATAAGTTCTGATGAATATCGAACCAAAATCATTTATCACGAATTTGGGCATGCGCGTGATGGTCTTTCACCAACTGGTGAATGGAGTTCGCGCAAAGAATGGAAAGATTTGTTCTCTACTTTTGAGAAAAAGATAAACAAAGATGGTGGCGCAGCAATAGAAGCCGCAATTTTTCAAAAGGAAAAGGATTTGAATCTTTCCGGCATCAAGACGGAAAACGATGTTGAAATGCTTGGTGCATTGTCTGATACGATTCAATCACTTGTCAAAGGACACCGCTTTATTTGGCGTGTTGGACATTCTGTTTCCTATTGGAAGGGAGATTTGAAGTTTAAGGAATTTATTGCGCACGCATCCGAAAACTACTGGGGCGGCAATGATTTGTTCAAAGAACTTTGTCCCGAACTATATAAGGAAATGTGCAAGTTGATGGATAAAATGAAATAAAGAAAAGGGATGGTGAAAGTCATCCCTTTTCTTTTGTTATCGAATCCACATTTCAAACCCGGAAGGCATTGCGCCTTCGCAAGATTCCCCATCGTAATAAGCGCATCTGAAAGTTTTGCCTTCCTTCAAAGCCTTTCGCATCAATCGGAACGCTTCTTTTTGGTCGGGCTTTTCTCCATACATTCCTTCAGTCGCAAGAAGCATGCTCGATGTCATTTCGTAATTGTCGCCATTCATTATGTGGTCGGCAATTTGTTTGTCTGTCATTTTGTCGAAATTCATATCTTTTGTTATTTGCAAAGTTACTTCATTTACGAAATACGCCCACCGCCCATTTCTTTAATCCAGTAGTCGCCGGATAATCGGTGTTCGATGAACTTTTCCATGTTATTATGAGGAAATGAACGTTTTTTTTCGTTCACTTCAATCCAGTAATAATCAACATCATTGCATTCTTGGTACTTTCCGATTGGTTTTCTTTCGTTGCAAGAACCCTTTCCGGATGATGCACTTTTTGTTTCTATATGGCTTTTCCGGCGTGATTGCAACATCGTAGAGCCGGGCAAGCGATACGCCCATTTCGGAAGGCGTAAAGCGGTCATAAATCGCCGCCAATGACCCGAAATAATAGTTTTCATCATCTCCAAATGAAACGTGATATATTGTCTTTCCATTCATACGTCATTATTTAACATGTTATTGAATTGGTTGTTGCTTAGTAATTCGGCAAACTTCTTATCTAACATATCAAAAGAAGGCTTGAACGCCTTCGCGTTGAGATATGCGATAATTCTTCGCCAGTTACTTTTGAACAATCCGGAACGTCAACGATTGAACGCATTCCGCATTCCGAACCATCATGCGCGTTCTTTCCTACAAGTTCAACGGTTGCCTTTTGGTTGTCGCAATAAAAGACCCTAACCTTGAAGCCGAACCAATCAATCGTTGCATGGTTTGTTTCTGTTTCCACGAATCCCATGAGTTTCAATTGCTTGAAGAACAGATAAACGTTTATCATTCCCAACAATTGCTTTGCGCAATCATTATCCCATGAATATGAATCATAAGAATCTTGCGAAAGGAATGACATCACATCATTCAAAGACTTGAAGATGTATGCGCCGTTTGCTAGATTGATACACATTGCATGAACTTCTTCATCCGTTGCGTCAACCCAATCATCACATCCGGAACATGATCCGTAGTAATCATTATAAGCAACGAATCGACCATCCGGAAGTTTCACGCACGTTGCAACCATGCCTTGATAAGAACCTTCATTCCAATGCGCGATTACTTCCGCACCCTTGAACAATCCCTTCATTTGTTCATCGTGTCCGCCAACTTCACGTTCCATCTTGTAAATGGAATCCCAATCAATCAGCTTTTGAAGGGTGTCAGATATATGATATAACTTTTCCATGTTACTTTATTTTTTTATAGTCTCAAATAAAATTAAATCTTTAAATTCACATCCAAGGCATCCGATACATCTTGCCTTTGTCGGTTTGTCCTTATTACCATGTGGACAAATAACATTTCCCAACGAATCACGTTTGAATATATTTTGCAATGGTATTCCTAATTGGAAGCCTAAAACATGAACTAAATCACGAATGTTTGCTATATAACCATTGAAAACGGTCTCCCATTCCAAATATGATGCAGGGCACATTTTAACATGGATTGGAATCCCATGTTCGTTTGGAAAGTGAACCACAAGGCGAAAGGCAGCGCGTTCAACATCACCATTTGGTTTTGTCAAATCAAGAAGTTTGTCGCTGTCTGTTGACGTTTCCCAATGTCCGACATGTATTGCACGTCCTTTGTATGAGAAAGCCGAACAATGCTTCTTGAAGAATTGCGTTACTTCTGAACGCAACTTATTATTTCTTTCTGTAAATGTAGAACTTTTCATTTTTGCGTAACATTAATTATTATCAATACCAACGACAAAGAAGCAATTCTTGTCGGAAAGAAGGTTGTTCACCGCGTCCAACGTTGCGCCGGTGGTCAAGATGTCATCGAAGACAATGATGTTTTGTTCCTTGATGTCGGCGTGCAGGGTGAAAACTGGGTTGATGCGTTGGCGGTTCTTGGCGGTGATGGCTTCTTGATAAAATGGGATTCCCAACTTTCCGGAAAGTTCGATGCAGACAGATTCGGCGAAGTTGTGTTCCTTGTGCCGGCGTTTCGGTGTTGTCACGATTGCCCATCCTTCTTTGTTCTTCAAGCCAACAACGCGATGGATCACATTCATTGCAGCTTGCGCGAACTTTGCCACATTGTCGAAATCCGACTTGATGAGCGAAAGCGGATAGCCTTCTTCACTCTTCTTGAAACATGATATGAAGGAGAAGTCGCGCTTTGGATGCCATGCGATGTTGTCAACCATGTCGCAAACGCTTTCTTGGGCGTTTTCCCCGGAGTTCCATCCGGCGCGCTTCTTTTCCTTTGTCTCTTCATCCTCGAAGGGTTGAACGTCAATCGCCCATGATTCAAGTTCCGCCGCATCCCATTCGGCAAGCAATGCCTTGTAGTCCCAATCGCCGAAGTCGCCGTTGTCCTTCACGATGTAGTTGCGAAGTTTTGCAACCGGCGTGTCCTTCGGGATAACAATGCAGGGACATTCGGTGTAATTAAGTCGCTTTAGGGCTTGCAAGCGCATGTTTCCACCAATGGTGATATATTTATCATCCGCGAAGGGATAAACCAACAAGCCGCGTAATTGCAGCATTTCCGGGTCTTGTTTGATGGATTCAACCAACTTGTCAAGTTTCACCGGATTCGTTATGCGCGGATTTCCGGGCAAGCCTTCCACTTGCCCGGTGTTGTTCTCAATTTGAGAAATAGGAATGTTCTTTGTTGTCATATACTAACGATTAAAGTTGTGCGACCAATCTTGTTGGCGTAATCAATTGAATACTTTGTGCCGCGGGATTCTCCATCCCAAAAGGCAACCACCATGTCGGCGGCTTCAACGATGGCACGATTCCGGATGAACGTTGCACCTCTTCCATATTTGGCGTAATCGGGGCGAAGTTCAATGAGTTTGAGATTTCTTTCCTTGGCATAACTAGCCGCAAGGGTATCAATTCCCCTTGCGCCGCCGGAAACGATGGCATCACCTTCCATGATGTTGATGCGCTTTTCAAGTTCTTGGGCAAGATTGATGTTGCCCGCGTTGCGTGAACCTACAATTGCGATATACATTGTTGCGATGTTTTATGCCGGGGATGATGTTCCCCGGCGGGTTTATTACTTCTGATATTTCTCCAATGTATCATACACATCATCGAGCGCGCTTTCAAATGCGTATGAATTAGAAACGACAACGCCGCGGAAAGCTAGCTTGTTGCATTTCTGCAATCCGAGAAGCCCTTTGATCAATGTGCTTGCATCGGCGATTGTGAACGAATCCAAATTGACCTTATCAATCGGGTTTCCGGATTCCTTGTTGTCGCAAAGTGACTTCAACTTTGCGATGAGTTCCTTTTGCTTGGGTGTAATCAATTTCATTGTTGCGATATATTAAACGTTTATAAATTGTTTGCGATATAAGTGATAACCTTATCAAAGAAGTTGGTATCAAAATCTGAATAAGGATATTCGATTTCGTAATCACATGGGATTGTTGTTGTTCCAACTTCACCCTTTGGGTTAAGGGTTAAACAGATGGCGGCGGAATCCGTTGCATCTTCTTCCTTCTTGGCGTTGTTGAACTCAACGATGAAGAATTTGTTTGCTTCCGCATCACATCCGTAATCTTCGCGTTCTTTCTTAGGAATGAATCTTGAACGTGTGCGAATGTTGTATGATTCAACCTTGAAACCCCATGTTTCGGTGAACTGGATTTCCTTGCCCACATATTCGGCATCAAGAACGTTCTTGATTGCTTGCTTTAAAATCTTATCTGTTGCCATAACTTTATGCTATTAATTAAACAATGTTGTGTGTGTTACTTTAATACACCGCAAAGGTACGTAATTTATTTAATATAACAAGCGTTTTTGGCGAAAATCTTTCGTTTTTTAATCTTATTTAGCACATGAAGACTTGAAAATGTTGAAAACTATTGCAAAAGTACGGATTCCAAAAATTGCGTATTATTATAATACATATTATCTTTGCCGGCGATTTAAGTTTGTATAACATTTAAAAATTTTGAAAACATGAATTTAGAAGCTATTATCGCGCTACTTTCGACCAAGTTCAAAGGCGTGCGAAGTGATGGATTGAAGCAGTTGGCGCGCATGATTGCGTTACAATGTGCGACAGAAGATGACGCGAAGGCGATTGTCGATAAACTTGATGAAGCGCAAGTCAAGGGATTCGTGAAGGAGTTTCGCGCCGATGTTGACAAAGAAGTTTCTGATGGAAACAAGACGTTTGAGAACAACTTGAAGAAGAAGTTCGATTTGGTTGCGAAGAAAACCGAGCCTAATCCCGGAGGTGATGGTGATGACCCAACCAAAGGAACGACCGAAGCAATGATTGCCGCCGCCGTTGCCAAGGCTTTAGAGCCTATCACAAAGACAATGACGGATTTCAACGCCAAGAATCTGAAAGAATCAAGGCTTCAGCAGTTGAACGAGAAGTTGAAGGATTGCAAGAATGCAGCTTTCAAGGAGCGCGTATTGAAGGATTTTGCCCGGATGTCCTTTGATGACGATGCGGCGTTCGCTGATTACTTGACAGATACAGAAGCGGATGTTGCAAATGCAAATCAGAATGTCGCGAATAATGGTTTGTCAAGTCAAGGCACACCGATGTTCGCACAGAAGGGCGATGACGGAGTTTCTTCCGCCGTTCAGTCCTACATTAAAAGTATGAACCCGGAAGGCAATCAGTTTGCCGGAAAGGATTTGTAAAACATTTAAAACTTAAAGTATTATGCTTCACATCAAAAGAGCAAAGGACAACCGCGTTGTAAAATGTATTGTCCACCGAATTGCAGACATCCCCGGTGGTGTCACGGTGTCGGTTGCGAATTTGGGCGGCAATGATCTGTTTGAAGGAACGCCAATCGGCGTTGGTGCGAACGGATTGTTTGTCGTATGCAAGACCGCACAGATTATCACCAAGGCGGAAGCAACTGCAACCCAATACGAGGTTGCAAAGGGTCATCACTTCAAGGTTGGCGACCGCTTCGCGACTGATGCTTGCAACGGCAAGCAAATCACAAACATCGACAAATCAAATCCTGCAAAGGATGTCATCACTCTTGCCGCAACCCTTGGTGCGGTGGTGAACCCAAACACATGCGCCTTTGAATCATCCGGCGAGAATAAAACCTTGAAGGTTGTTCCGGGTGCAATCGTAGGTTCTAACATGTCCGTTGAGCCGGGCGAGAACCTTTTCGTTGATGCTTGGGTAATGGGTGTTGTTCGTAAGAGCAATGCGCCAATCGTGAACAAAGCTATTGAAGGCGCGTTGAAAAACGTTGCCTACATTTAAAACATCATTAAATTATATCGGATATGCAAAAAACATTGATGGTTGGTCTTAATGAGAAAGACATGGGCGCGGTTATCCACAACTATGACTTGAAGGCTTATTATTACCCAACCCTTTTTCCATTGAAGGAAACAAACCGCCTTGACTGGAAGTTGCTTGAAGCGCAGGCAGGATTGAAGATTGCCGCCGACATCGTTTCACGCGGTTCAACCATTCCACGCAAGACACGTGAAGCCATTTCGCGCATCCAAGGTGATATTCCGAAGATTTCAATTTCCCGCGAAAAGTTGGAAGACGAGTTGACGGACTATGACGTTATGATTGCGATGGCATCCAACAATCCGGATTTGACCGCGATTGTTGAGTTTTGGGCAGAAGACACCAAGTTCTGTTGGGATGGCGTTGCAGCGCGCGCCGAATGGATTGCGTTGCAGCAAATTTCCCTTGGTCGTGTGAAGTTCACCAACTCAAACAACGCAGCCGTTGTCACCGAATACGATGTTGACTATCAGATTCCGGCAGCACAGAAAATCGGCGTTTCTACATCTTACACATCCGGCACGGATGGCAAGTTCTTCACCAAGGACGTTCCAACCGCGTTGAAACTGGGTAAGAAGTTGTATGGCGCGACTTACAAGTTCGCGTTTATGAACGTTGACACCTTCGCGAAGGTTGCAGAACAGACCGAGGTGTACAAGCGTTGTGCGACCCTCATTCAGAACATCACCGACACCAATGATGCGCCGGATTTGACCGCGGTCAACGCTTACTTGAAGAAGAAGAATGAGACATACAAGGGTCTCCAAATCATCCTCATCGACCAAGACATCACCCTTGAACTTGCGGATGGTTCACAGATAACAAAGAATCCTTTCGAGGATGACGTTATCTTGTTCTCTGAATCAAAGGTTCTTGGCAATACTTTTTGGAAGAAGCCTATTGATGCCAAAAAGAAGGCGGGCGATGTAGCCGAAAAGGTAATGCATGGTCACACCCTCATTAAGAAATTTAGCGAGGAAGAGCCGGTGAAGGAAGTTACAATCGGAACTGCAAACTTGTTCCCGGCTTGGAATCTTTCCGGTCGTTCGGTACTGATGCAGATCAATTCAACTTCTTGGTCTAAGAATTAACCGGAAGGGCATCCATTCGTTTGGATGCCCGACCTAAAACGAAAGCACAATGGCAATAAAGACGAACAAAGATTATTTGGTTACGGCAACGCGCGCGTTGAACCTTTCGGAAGATGACATCGACCTTATCATCCTTAAAAGTGGTATTGATGCCGATGCGGATGCAAGCGTTCGGGATTGCGACATGGCAATTTACAAACGTTTTTCTGTTGTTCTTGGTGGTTCAATGCAGAATGTGACAGAAGGCGGATATTCCGTATCATGGAACATGGATGCCGTGAAGATGTTTTATAAATCCCTTTGTGAAGAACTGGGGGTTGAAAACGTTCTTGTTGGTCGTTCTAAGGTGCGCAACCGTTCAAATTACTGGTAACATGGCAAATGTTGAACAATACCCACATTATCTTTTTGTGGTTGAAGGTGCGGCGAATGCCGTGCAGGATGAATCCGGAAACTGGGTTGAAGGTGAAGTCAAAATCAAGTTTCATTCAAGATGTCGTGAAGAAGTTGATGGACGAGGAACGGAAATCGCCGTTGCCGGTGGCACGTTCCACAAGGTCACATCATTGATTCAGATTCCCAAAGGAAAACCGACAATCGCGCTTGGAACGCCGGTCATCGTCTCGAATGATGACGAATGCAATGATGTCCGCATCAAAGGCGTGTGTTTGAGATATGATCCTTCGCAATTTCATTCAAGATTATGGGTATAACATCATCGTTCAATCGTGACATTGTTCAACACCGGTTCGATGCTTTTCTTCAAGAAGTTGAGAAAATGCAAATCGAAATGATGCAAGAACTTGGTGAAAAATGCGTCACAGAAATGCGCCTTAACAAGGGTTACACCATGCAGACCGGCGCATTGTTATCATCAAGCGGTTATTCGGTATTCAAGGATGGTGTTGCGATTCATACGGCGTTTGAAGCAGCTAGCGGCGCGGATAGCACCGCGGCGGCACAAGGCATCAAGAAGGGACAATCACTTGCCGGGAAGGTCGGCAAGGAAACGAAAGGGATTTCCCTTGTTGTCGTTGCCGGCGAGAAATACGCCGTATATGTTGAATCGAAAGGTTACAACGTCATTTCTTCCGCCGAACACTTGGCGCAAAGGGAATTGCCAAGAATGCTTTCGGAACTAGTTTCAGACATTAAAGCGGCAACTGAATGAAGCAAACTTTCGATTTAGACGAAATCATGTTCAAGTTGTTGAACGTCAAAACCATCACCGATGAAATAAGTGGTGGCATCTACCTTGGGGATGGTCGCCCGGAAGATTCCTCAAAGGAAGATGTCGTTGTCAACTCAATCGACTTGACGCAAGACTACCTTCCGCAAGTCGCAACAACGAATGTGAACATCTATGTCCCCGACAAGCCATTTCAAATTGATGGCAAATGTCAGTTTATGGCGTATCGTGACAAGTTGAAAGCCATTGCCGGAAAGGTGGTGGCAGTATTAAGAAACGCGGTTGTTCCGGGCTTGAAATTCGTTATCGAAGCGCAAAACGTCCTTCGGGAAGAATCAATCAAGCAACATTATGTGAACATCCGTATATCGTGGAACATACAAATTGATTAAATTTTAAATTATGGCACAGACATCTGTAATTACAATCGGTTTGGCAAGAATCGCAGTTGGTACGGCAGCACCAAACGGCACGATGCCTACCGAACTCACAAAGATTGGCAAGGTTTACAAAGATACTTGCAAAATCGCGCAGGATGCCGCCGAAGTGACAGAACACTTTGAGGAAGGCAAGTCAGCACCGGAAGTCCGCAAGAAGACGAAGAAAGTTCCAAAGGTAACTTTCTCGCTTATGGATTGCGACCCGGATGCACTTGTCAAGTATATTGGCGGCGAGAAGGTCAACACAACCGGATGGGGTTTCAACGGCGATGAGATTACATCAAATATCGCAATCAAGATTGAATCGGAGCAGGGTCTTGACTTCTGCATCCCGAACGCTGATGTTGAAGCAGTCATCAACGCCGACATGTCCGCCAAGGGCATTTTCCTTGTTGACTTCACGGTTACACCTTGTGCGGTTACATCGGGAAAGGCAATTTCGGCAGTTCCTAAGAAATAATCGCGGCGGGGAAAACCTTTACAAACGAACCAAAGCCCCGAATCATATTCTTATGGTTTGGGGCTTTTAATTTATCATCACATGGAAGATTTGGAAAAAAAGAAACTTGAGCAGGAACGCGCCGAACTTGACCGATTAATCGGGAAGGGTGTCACCTTCGAGGTTGATGATGTCCGTTTCAAGGTTGAGAAGCGTTTCTTCGGCTTATGGAAAAAGCGCATTCCGGAGACTTACAAGCGCAAGTTCACCATCAAAGAACCGACACTTGGAACACTTGACAGAATGTCGCGTGAATGGGTGGAAATGGCAATTGATGAAGAGAAATTGAAGTCAACGGAAGGTATGAGAGCCGCACGCGCCTTGGCAACCGCGCATTCATTACGTTGCGCAAGGGTCATTGCATTGGCGGTTCTTGGTTCTGATTACGAAATAGCGATTCCAGGAAGCAACGGATCAATCCGGTATGTCGAAGATACAAAGAGACTGGGGGATTTGACGCGCTTGTTCTCGCGAAGAATCAAGCCTTCAACCCTTCACCACCTTGTTTCTATCATCGACACAATGTGCAATCTTGGGGATTTTTGCAACTCTATTCGATTAATGTCAACCGACCGAACAACAACGCCGATTCGGATAGAGGAAGAAGCCGCGGTTTAAGCAGTCCACATGGTCGCCGTGGCGCGATATGCGCGCACATGGGGTGGACATACAGATACTTGACCGAAGGCATTTCGTGGGCGTTAGTCCAAAAAATGATGATGGATGCGCCATCCTATGATTCTGAATCGAGCGGTGAAACTGAAATCGTCAACTTGGAAAAGGAGAACGCGAATGATATTATGAATTATGTTAATAGTTTAATGTAACATCACATGGCAGAAATAAACGGTGGTGGATTGTCCTTCACTTCAACGTTGGACAATCTCCAACTTAACAAGGCGGTCGAAGAAACACTTCGGAGATTGCAGGGGCTTTCGGATGGAGCGGTCGCGGTTGGTGATTCAATTGATTCGTCAACCGCCGAAGTGATTGAACAAATCAACATCCAAAAGAAGGTCATTCAAGATTTGGAAACTTCTTATGCCGACCTTAACAACAAAATCAATTCAGTTGAGCCGGGAACGGCGCAAGATGTATTGATACAACAAGCAAACGCCGTCAGAAGCGAACTTGAAGGCGAACGAAAGGGTTTGACCGATTTGACATACCAACTTTCGGAACTTCAAGCAGCGAACGAAGGCGCGGCGAACTCGTTTGCCACAATCCGCGAGACCTTGGGGACAGTAGGCGCGGCATGTGAAGAAAATGAGAATGCCATTGCGCGCCTTGCAGAGGAATATGAAAAGTTGAAGAGCGAGTTGAATGACGCGGCGATGTCCGGTAATGATGCCGAATACAAAGCGTTGGTCAAACGCGCGGAAGCGGTGAAGGGTGAAATTCATGTCCGCAAGCAGCTTTTGACAGAGTTACGCGAACAATCGAACGCCCTTGAAGAATCGGCGGAAAGAATCGAACGAGAACGCCAAGCGGTCGAGGAAAACGCCAACGCCCATGTTTCCCTTCGCCAACGCATCAAGGCGTTGAAGGCAGAAATGGCAGATTACCGAATGCAGTTCGGAGACCAAACGGAACAATACAAGAAAATGGCGGCGGAACTCGGAAATCTGCAAGATATTCAAGGCGACATCAACGCGCAAGGAAGCATCTTGTCGAATGATGAGAATCGTTTCGCCGGTGTTCTTTCCGGCTTGAATGGTTTGGTTGGTGGCTTCACGGCGGCGCAAGGTGCAATCGCCTTGTTTGCCGGCGAAAATGAAAACTTGCAAAAGATCATGTTGAAGGTTCAATCCTTGATGTCAATCACGATGGGATTGCAGCAAGTTTCGGCAACCTTGAACAAAGATTCCGCGTTTATGCTTGTTACCTTGAACACATTGAAAGAGTGGTGGAACAAACTCACCGGACAATCAGTTGTCGAGGAAACCGCGGAAACAACCGCAACAACCGCAAATACCGCCGCCAACACCGCGAATGCAGCTTCACAGAGCACAAGGGCAGCAGCGGCAACCGGTTCAACCATTGCAACTGGGGCGAACACCGTTGCAACTGGGGCGAACGCCGTTGCAGCCGGAACGGGTACGGTTGCCAACTGGTCTTTGGCAGCATCATTCCGGGCGGTCGCTTCGGCTATCAAGTCAATACCGGTGTTCGGATGGATTGTTGCCGGAATATCGGCATTGGTGGCGGCGGTCACGTTGTTCACCGATTCTGAGGACGAGAACACCGAAGCAATCAAGAAGAATAAGGATGCTCAAAAGGATTTGCAGGAAGAAATGTCTGCAACCGAACGCGTTCATGCTGAAACAATCAAGCAAGTTGCGGAAGAGCGCGGAAAGGTCATCTTGCTGAATGACATTCTTCACGACAATTCCGTTGCCATCGGAGACCGCCGCAAGGCATTGAACGAATTGAAGAGAATCATCCCTTCATACAACGCCCTTCTTGATGCAGAAGGAAAGTTGACGCGAGACAACACCGCCGCGATTGATGACTACATCAACGCCCTTGACCGCCAAGCGATGGCAAAGGCGGCGCAAAAGGAACTTGAAGCCCTTTCAACCAAGGAAGTTCAAGCAAAGTTGAAGCAGATGAAGGCGCAACGAACAATGGATGCAAACGAATGGGGCAACACACATGTCGATGCAAATGATGCAACCAACAAGACAAGGGGAAACGAAAACATTGCGGTTCGTGATGCAACGTCCTTCCGTGGTGAAGCATACCAAAAATCACAAGTTGAAGCATCAAGGGCGCGATTGGCTTATTCGGAAGCCAAGAAGGACATGGAAGCCGCGAAGAAGGATGCCAAGAAGGTTGCGGATGACAAACGCGACATCATGTCATTGATCAAGGATGAGAAACTCACCACCGATGTTGTGGCGGCAGCTTCCGAAGGTGTGAAGGGTGGTGGCGGAAAGACAACAACACCGCTTAAAACCGACAACGTGGAAACGGATTTGGACAAACTGGAAAAACTTCTTGCGCAAGCAAAGAAGGGGTATGAAGAATATTACAAGTGGTGCAATTCCGGTGATAAAATTCTTCAAGAAGCCGCAAACGATGAGTTTTCCGGGCTTTTGTCGCAAGGTGCGAACTATCTTGAATATTTGCAGAATCAACGCGCTGAAATCGAAAAAATCAGCGTTTCAGACAGAACCAAGGCACAGAACGACAAGTTGCGCAAGTTGAATGATGAAATCGCCGAAGAATCCAAGAACACCGTCCTTCAAGCCTTCAACAAGGAACTTTCGTCCCAATTGAGCAATGCGCAATCCATCATCGACATGTTGAACATCATCGAAGAAAAGCGCAAGGAACTTGCCAACGATGGAACACAACTTGACAACGAGAAGAAAAGCGTGTTGGATGATGCCGAAGATGACATCGTTGAGAAGCAGAAGGAAAGAACGTCCGAATTGCTTCAAGAATACGCTTCATACACGGACAAACGTCTTCAAATGGAAAAGCAGTATGTCAACGACATGTTGCTTCTTCAAAAGAAACTTGACAAGGCAACAACGCCGGAAGAGAAGAAAACCATTTCCGGGGCGATGGAGAACCGCCGCGCCAAGTACAAGCAGGATTCCAAGTCATCCGGCGATGAAGACTATGACAACATGATTGCCGCCTTCAAGTCATTCGAGCAAAAGCGAATCCAAATCAGCGATGAATATGATGAAAAGCGAAGAATCGCCCGACTTCATAACAACGAGGAACTGGTGAAGCAATTGAACATCGAGGAAGCCAAGGCGCAATTGCAAAATTCCTTCGATGAACTCAAAGCATCCCCGGAATATGTTTCCGCCTTCGAGGATTTGAAGAACGTTTCGACCGAAACCATCCAAAGCCTTCTTAAACGTTTCGATGAAGTGAAGGAATCAGCCGCGGAAAACCTTCAACCGGAAGATTTGAAGACCTTCACCGACACGATGATGAAGATGTCCGATGAATTGAACTCGCGAAATCCTTTTGAAGCCCTAAAAACCGGATATGAGGAATTGAAAACCGCATCAAACGAGTTGAAGGCGGCAGAAAAGGAGTTGAAGCAGATTCGGGAAAACGGCGGCGCGGGAACGACCGCGGAAACCGCTGCAATCGCGAAGGTCAACAAGGCAAAGGACAACTACATCAAGAAGAACAACAAGGTTCGTCAGTCGGAAAAGGAAGTCACTTCACAAGTCAACAAGTTGTGCAATGAACTTTCCAATGTCGGAACAACCATCGGTGGTGAAGCCGGCGAGATCATTTCCTTGATTGGTGACATCGGTTCGTTCGTGATGACAACGATTGATTCCTTCAAGTCGGTGACAACGGCAACCGCAAATGCCATGTCAACAATAGAGAAGGCAAGCGTCATCCTTTCTATCGTTTCGGCAGCTTATCAGCTAGCGACAAAGATTTCAAACTTGTTTGGCGATGGTGGCGAAGCAGATTACAAACGCGCGGAAGAAGTCTATAAACAATACATTTCGGTTCTTGATGATGTCATCAACAAACAGAAAGAATTGATGGCATCCATTTCCGGAGAAAACGCTAAGAAGTCGTATAAATACGCATTGAGCCTTATCAAGGAACAATCGGATGCGGCGCGTGAACTGGGAAAGCAGTATTTGAACGCCGGCGCGAAGAAAGGCGTGTTTGGTATCGGTTCAAAGTCTTCACATGGTGCAGACCAAAGAAAGAACATTTCCGGGGAAGGATGGAATCAGTTGCGAAGTCTTTATGAACAAAACATCATTTCCATCAACGAATACACCGCAATCGCCAATGGCAGAATGACCGGATTGTTCGACCTTGCTTCCGATCAACTTGAATATTTGAAGGAACATGCCGCGGTATTTTGGGCGAATCTTTCAGAAGAGACGCAAACGTACCTTCAACAAATCATTGATTGTCAAGAGCAAACGGAAGACATGGCGGACAAACTGAATGAATCGTTGACCGGTGTCAGCTTCACGACATTGAATGATGACTTCATGGATATGTTGTCAGATTGGGACGTATCGACCAAATCGGTTGCGCAAAAGATGTCCGAATACATGCGCAAGGCATTGATTCAAGAAATGTTCAAGGCACAATACAAGGAACAATTGCAAAACTGGTATAAGATGTGGGCGAAAGCCCTTGATCCGGAAGGTGAAGGTGGTTCAAAAATCACGAAGACAGAGCAAAACGCGCTTGATACCTTGCGCAATTCCATCGTTGAAGGCGCGGTCAATGCCGCCAACAAGATAAATGAGCAATTCGAGAACCCGAATGCGAAATCAGAGGATGACACGTCATTGACTGGTTCAATAAAGGGCGTATCGGAAGAAACCGCATCGAAGGTCAGCGGACAGATGAACGCGATTCGCATCAATCAGATGGAAGCAACGGAAATCTTGCGTCAACACCTTGTGGTTCTGAATACGATTGCACAGAATACTTCTTTCAATTTCCATCTTGCCAAACTTGACAGAATCGTTTCTTTGCTTGAAAAGAGCCAAGAAAGCGGTTCTTTGAGGTCGCAAGGTCTTGGTTAAACTTTTAAATACACATCAAAATGGACAATAACAACATTAAATTGAACCTTCCTTTCGATGAATCGAATGGTTCAAAGGTCGCTTATGATTATTCAGCCAACCGCGCCGATGGTGTGGTTGATGGCGCGACATTCGTTCCGGGCAAGAATGGAAACGCAATTTCCTTCCATGATTCCGGAACTTGCGAGGTCGCGAAAAACGTTCTTGGAAACATCAATGGAGAATGGACGATTTCAACACTTGCGAAGGGATTGTCTATCGAGACCGGTTCGCCTAAACAGATGGTTTGGGTGTTGAACTTCGGCGGCGTTGATGATACCCTTGAAGTTCCAATTGACGTTTCCCCGGATTTGTGGATTTCGCTTGCGGTCACTAAGAAGGGCAATTCTTACAAGTTCTATGCCAACGGATCACTTGTGAAGAACGTTGTGCGTTCTTCCGGTACATTGCGCGGTATTTCGTTGAATCAAGATGCCTACGGCGGCGAAGATGGTCTCGGATGTCTTGATGACTTCAAGATTTACGATGTCGAGTTGTCGCAAGATGAGTTGATGACCGAACAGAACGAAGGTTCAACAATCGAATACACCATTGATGGCGTGAACATCAAGAATGCGTTCGGTGTGTGTGTGTCAAATTCGGAAGGCGTGATTTCAAAGCCGAAGTTGAAGACACCGACTTCGATTTCTTGGGACAATTACCACGGCGAGGTGGTTGACTTATATCACAAGTTCTACGAGCCGCGAGAAATCACATTGTCTTGCTTCTTGAAGGCATCATCAAAGAATGACTTCATCACGCGCCTTGTTGAGTTCGAGCAGCTTTTCGACAAGCCGGGAACGCAACGCCTTATGATTTCAGTTCACCCGATTAAACCGCTTGTTTATGAGATATACAACAAGAACGAAATCGCGGTCAAGAAGACATGGAATGAACGCTTGATGGTAGGAACGTTCGACTTGAAGTTGACAGAACCCGAACCGGTGAAAAGAGTGTTGAAGCACATTCGCGTTTCTGATGCCACAAAGGATTGCACAATCACCTTGACATCAAACAAGAATGTCAATATTTACTGGGGCGATGGAGAATCAGACCTTGATGTAAGCGGAACAAAGAAGACTGTTTCGCACACATACAAGGATAATGGAGATTATTTCATCATTATCGCCGGTTGTGTCGATGAGATAACAGATTTCGCAACTAATGCAATCATCGTATGGAACAAATTATAATCAAACGCGGCAATACTTTGATTCCGTTAGCATCAAAGAAAACCGCAACATCAATCAAGAGTGCAACGCAAAATGTTGCACTCTTGGGCGATGATACATTGAACATCGTTGTTGTTTCGCCGTTCAAGTTGGATTTCTTGATTGGCGACACGACATTCGTGTATGGCAACATATACAAGTTAAACCGCCTTCCGAAGGTCAAGAAAAACGGAATGTACGAATTTGAGTACGAACTGGAGTTTGAGGGCGCGCAATATGACATGATGCGCGTCACCTACGATTTGACCATCGACACGACATCCAATCAGCTTGCAGATGTTTCCGGGGATTCTTTGACCGGAAATCTTCGCCGTTTCGCAACGGTCATGGTCTCGAATCTGAATCGTGTGTTCAAAAACATGTGGGAACTTGGAGAATGCCCGGACACCGCCGAAGACAAGACGTTGACGTTCAGCGAATCGGAAAATTGTCTTTCGGTCATTCAGAACCTTTGCAAAGAGTTCGAGACGGAATTTGAAGTTTTATATTCCGGATATTCCGGGAAATACACAATAAACTTCAAGAAGATTGGCAAGACGTTCCCTTACAAGTTCGAGTTCGGAAAGAACAATGGCTTGTATCAGTTGACGCGCGAAAACGTTTCAGCTTCAAACATCGTCACCCGACTGAAGGTCTATGGCAGTACGGAGAATATCACCGCCAAATATCGCGCGCAACGTCTTTGTCTTCCGAATCGTTCAAAGCGTGATTCTTACATCGAGGATGCGGCGGCGGTTAAAAAATATGGAATTTGGGAAGCACGAAAGTACTTCGATGACATCAAGCCAAGTCGAACCGGAAAGGTTGAAAAGATTTTTTCCGATTCAGTCTTGAAGTTTGTTGATTCAACCATGTTTGACTTGAACGAGAAAGATGAATCCGGAAATACGAAATACCTTCTTGCGGAAACTTCCGCAAAGGTTCACTTCAACACCGGAAATCTTGCCGGATATGAATTTGAGGTTCATTCGTATGATCATGCGACACATACCTTCACGTTGAAGAAGCAGACAGACGAACGCGGAAACGTTTTCCCTTCCGAAAGTACACCGGCTTTCCGTTTCAGCGTGAAAGACGAATACAAGTTGATTGACATTGCCTTGCCGCAATCATATATTGATGAAGCGGAAAGCGAACTTGCGAAGCAGGGTCGAACATATTACAATCAAAATTCACAACCAAAGGTTCAGTATGGTTTGAGTGTTACGGATTCCTTCTTGGCATCCATGTTGAGCAATGAGACGAACGGAAACGTGATATGGGTCGGAGATTACATCCCGGTCAAGGATTCGGATGTCGATGTTGACAAGTCGGTTCGCGTGAAGTCATTCAAACGTGACTTGATGAAAGATTATTCGTACACATTGACAATCTCGGACATGTCGATAACATCTAGCATCACGAACCGCGTGGTTTCTGAATTGATTGAGCACGACAAGGCGATTTCCATCAATCAGTTGTTAGATCCGGCGAGAGCAAGGGCAAATTGGCGTTCTTCGCGCGAGGTGTTGAACATGGTGTTCGACCCGGACGGCGATTATTACACGGATAAAATCAAGCCGGCATCAATTGACACGATGGCGTTGTCTGTTGGTGCGAAGGCAATGCAATTCGGATTGCAGAACACCGTTTTTCAGCCGAACTACCTTGGTAAAGCAAACCGCATCGTTTACAAGGGTGGTGTTTTGACACATTACACCATTAAAGAAGAATCCGCCGTTTCGTGGATATTGGCAGACGGAGATGTGACATTGAAAAATGAAAACGCATATTACATATATGCGAAATGCAGTAAGAAGGACAATACCGGAAGCATCATTTTCAGTCAGTCGCAAATCAAGACAAATGAGGATGTGGGGTATTATCACTTCTTCATTGGTGTTCTCAATTCTGTTGATTCTGAATTGAAGGCGCGTTCACTCGCGTTGACCTATGGTTTCACAATGATCAATGGTCGCTTCATCAAGACCGGACGAATTGAATCAGCCGATGGCACAACATATTTCGACCTTGACAATTCGGAAATTGGCGGAAGAATCGTTTTCACGCAAAATGGGCAGAAAAAGACCCTTGAAGAGATTGCAGCCGAAACCCTTGAAAACAAGAATTACATCAACAACACCTTGCCGGGCATCCTTGACGGATTCACGAAGCAGATTGACGGAAAGATTGAAACTTGGTATCAAGAATCAGACCCTTCGACAAAATGGAAAGATAAAGAAAAAGATGCCCATGTCGGTGATTTATGGTATAATACCAAAACGAATGAAGCAAAGCGATATTCAAGCAAACTTGCATGGGAGACCATAAAGGATGCGGACGCAATAAAGGCATTGCAGGATGCGAGCAAGGCACAAGACACGGCGGATGGCAAACGCCGCGTATTCGTGGCAACGCCAACGACACCTTATGACGTGGGTGATTTGTGGACGGATGGCAAGGATTTGAAACGTTGCATCAAGGCAAGGTCTTCCGGAAATTTCGTTGATTCTGATTGGGGATTGGCAACTAATTACACCGGCGATGAAAGTTTGAATGACTTCATCGAAAACACGTACAATTCAACCATTTCGGACATCATGTCGCAATTGGATGGTGTGATTGAAACGTATTTCGGAAACGGAATCCCTACATTGAGCAATGAGCCGGCGAAGAACTGGAACACCAACGCATTGAAAGAAAATCATCTTGGCGACATGTATTATGATAACGATTCGGGCATCGGTTATCGTTTCAGCAAAGAAGGCAGCACCTATAAATGGAGCGAAGTTCGTGACACCGGTGTTGCTTCGGCATTGGAAGCGGCAAGCAGGGCACAAGACACGGCAGACGGAAAACGCCGCGTGTTCGTGGCAACGCCAACACCGCCTTATGATGAAGGCGACCTTTGGGCAAGCGGAACTTTCTTGAAACGTTGCATTAATTCGAGAACATCCGGAAGGTTTCTCGAAGGTGACTGGGATTTGGCAACCAATTACACCGGCGATGAAAGTTTGAATGCCTTTGTCGATGGCTTGTTTGATTCAACCGTCTCGGATATTTACAATCAGTTGGACGGAAAGTTGGAATCTTGGTACACTAGCACCGACCCTTCATCAAAATGGGGCAATAACGATAAACCGAAACATGTTGGCGACCAATGGTTCAATACTAGTTCAAATCGTTTGTATCACTACACGAAGAATGGCACGAAATACGAATGGAATGAAATCAAGAACCAAGATGCCATCAATGCAGCTTCGGCGGCAAGCAAGGCGCAAGACACGGCAGACGGAAAACGCCGCGTGTTCGTGTCAACACCAACAACGCCTTATGATGTCGGCGATTTGTGGACACAAGGGGCATCCGGTGATTTGATGCGATGCAAGGTAGCGCGCGCTTCCGGGAAATATTCGTCATCCGACTGGGAAAGGGCGGTCAAATATACCGATGATTCGGCATTGACAAAGTTCATTAATGGTGTCTATAATTCAACAATTGAAAACCTTACATCACAGATTGACGGAAAGGTCGAATCGTGGTTTCAAGAGAATGATCCTTCGGATAACTGGTCAGAACCAAACTACAATGCGCACCTTGGCGACATGTGGTACAATCCGAAAACAAAGGATTTGTGTTACTGGGAATTTAAAAGATACGCAAGCAATGGACATTTGGTTCAAATGTATGTATGGACAAAGGTTGAAGATAGAAAGGCAATCGAAGCCTATGAAGCGGCAAGTAAGGCGCAAGACACGGCAGACGGAAAGAGAACCGTTTTTGTTGCAGAACCAAAGCCACCTTATCAAATCGGCGACTTGTGGGTTGACGGAAAGGAATTGCGCCGTTGTGTTACTGCAAGGTCTTCCGGAACTTATGTTGCGACAGATTGGACAATCGCCGTATATTACGACAATACAAAGACAACCATTGATGGCGGAATCGTCACATCCGGAACAATACAAGTCGCGGGCGATAAGAAATACATCCTTGCGGGTATTACCGGAAAAGGATCAAGTGGAGATTCAATCCGTTTTTGGGCTGGAACAACCTTTGAGAATCGTTCAATTGCACCTTTCAGAGTGCAGCAGAACGGCAAGGTTTACATGAAGGATGCAGTTGTTGAAGGTGAAATCAATTCTATCATCGGAAACATCGGTAAATGGATTCTTTCGGATGGAATCATCAAGTCGAAGGCAAACATTGATGAAAAGGCGAAGGTAAAGATTCCGGCAATTCAGCTTGATTCCATCAATGGAAAAATCCTCATTGGTGAAAACATCGTCCTTGACAAACTGGGATTGTCGCTTATATCGAACAATTATGAGAAGTTGCGTGTGTCGAATTGTCAGATTGGCGAATATAGCAAATATCTTGTTGCTCAAAAGCACACGGGAGAAGAACACTTGTATTTCAACGTTCCCGGCGGTTACATCTTTGCATCAAGAACATGGATTCCTAAGTATATAAAACCGGAAGTGGCGAAAGTTCATTTTGGATATTTCGGAGCGGGCACGGTGTTGACAATTAATCAAATAGACATATTGAAGACAGTTCCCAAACCGAATGTTCAAGGAATATCGGTCGGAATGCGCTTTAATGGCGCGCCTTCTGTAATTTGTACATTACGTTGCAATGGTGTTTCAGTTGCGCAAACAAGCACGTATTACGGCGGCGCAAAGATGAGTGGAGAATCGTTCAGTATGCAGATGAAATGGGCTAAGACATTCATCATCGACAAGTCGAATGAGGGTGATTACGAACTCGAAATTGCAGTTCAACCGCTTGACATCTATGCTTCTTCGGGAACTTGCGCAATTGGCAAAACGCAAGGTCTAATTACAGTTGACTTCGATTTCACGCGTGGTTCTTATGAAAGAACGGTCATTGCAAATGATGGATTGATGTCATGTTGGAAAGATGGTGTGATGATGATGACGAATGCAGGATTTATTGTCAACTTCGGAAGTTACCATCTTAAAATTACGAAAGAAGGAATCAAAAAATCGACTGATTCCGGCGTAAATTGGAAGGATGTGTAATATATATAATAAGGTGTTGCCATGTCCGGGAAGCAATGGCGACACCTTAAACCGGGAAAAACGGCGTTGTTAAGCCCGAAAAACGGCAAAAACCGGGAAAGTTTTGCAAGGGTTTTCAACATTGTGTATTATTATAATACATTTTTTGTATTTTTGCAGTCAGTTTTTAAAACATTGAAAATATGGATAAAACAAGAGCGGGTGAAAACGTTTCCGCCCAAATCGCAAGAATGGGCAAGGTGGAAGGTTTGTCCAAAGGCAACTTCGCATTGCCGGATGGTTACAACTTCCAAATCAAAAATGACGGAATCCAACCGGTAACATTGCAAGTACGCCTTGCAAGGATGGAGCAGGGGGAATTTATCGAGACAACCTTCAACGTTGGTTGGAATCCGGAAATCGTGAGAGAAATCAAGGCAACATCGTTGTCGGGTATTAATTTAAAATGGGGTTACTAATATGGGACTTTTAATCGGGGTCGGTGATTCACGACCACAAAGTGCATACGATTATTGGTATGGCATTGAATGGGATGTTACGGTATCAAATCCACATCCAACAAGAATTGGCAAGAAGGAACTTCACAAGGAATTGCCATTGCAGAACATGATGCGTGGTTGTCTGTTGAAGGATGACGGTTCGGTTAACTATTATCTTCACGCGAATGATTCAACCAAGCGTGACAACGGCGCGAATGCGAACCTTTCCGGTGCAGATGGTCAAGTCATGGTTGAGTTGCCGGATGTTTACATCCGTTTTGAACGCGATGTAAACAAATGTCGCGCGTTGATGTCGCCGCAAGAACTTCCGGGATTCATCCTTTGGAAGAAAGACTATATTTCGATGTTTGAAGCATCGGTTCAGCGTTCGGCGAACAAACTTTGTTCTGTTGTTAATGCAACCGCCGATTATCGCGGCGGAAACAATACGACCGCCTATGATGGCAAATCAAATACGTTGATTGGTCGCCCGGCAACAAATATCAGCTTGAACGCCTTCCGAACCTATGCGAGAAACCGCGGCGCGAAGGCTTGGAACTGCAACACTTATTCAGTACACCGCAAGTTGTGGTGGTTGTTCGCGATTGAGTATTGCACATTCAATTCGCAAGAAGCCTACAATGCAGAGTTGACAACTGAAGGTTATCATCAAGGCGGTCTTGGTGATGGTGTCACAACGCTTGATTGGGGAAAATGGAGTACATTCAACGGAAACAACCCATTCGTTCCTTGTGGCTTCACAAATAGTCTCGGAAACCATTCCGGATATATTGAATACACCATGCCGGCGGAATATGATGCGACAACCAAGAAGGTACAAGTAAACAGATACCGCGGTGTCGAGTTGCCTTTCGGTCATGTTTGGAAGTGGACGGACGGATGCAAATGTATGATCCAGTCAGATACGGACGGCGGTCTTTCAAAGTTCTATGTTGCCGATGATGTCAACGCCTTCAAGGAAGGTGGAGTTGATGGCTATGATTACCGCGGCAACCTTCCACGAAAGGAAGGCTATGTGAAGGAAATCTTGCTCGGAGAGAATGGCGAAATGATGCCGTTATCAGTCGGTGGCGGTTCTACAACGTATTTCTGCGATTACTACTATACAAACATCCCTACAAGCGGAACGGCAGAAAGGGGCGTTTTGTTCGGCGGTTATGCGTCGTCTGCTGGTGCGGCTGCGGGGTTCGTCTCTGCGCCTTCGCATGCTACGGCTTCGTATGCGTCTGCGACTATCGGTTCTCGGCTTTGCTACATCCCGCAAGGCTAAATCGAAGCGCGCCCAAATCGGGGGCACTCGAAAAATGGTAAGTTAAAAACATGAAGAAATTAGGTTGTCCGTTGTCGGGGCGTTTTGTTCGGCGGTTATGCGTCGTCTGCTGGTGCGACTGCGGGGTTCGTCTATGCGCCTACGCATACTACGGCTTCGTTTGCGAATGCGACTATCGGTTCTCAGCTATGCTTGTAAAAAATATAGTTGCTAAACGGAGACCTTGCCACAAAAACTTCACATTGTGTGTTGAATGAGCCGGGAAAAGAAGCCCGGCGGCAAAAAATAAAATATGTCTAACGGTTTTGGTAGGGCGTAAGCCCGAAGAATCCAAATAAACAAGCAAACAAACATGAAACGAATTGGAAATCTTTTCGAGAAGGTCATTTCCCTTGACAATTTAAGGCTTGCCGATGAAAAGGCACGCAAGGGAAAATTGGGCACGTATGGCGTGCAGCTTCACGACAAACACCGGGAAGAGAACATCTTGGCGTTGCATGAGAGTTTGAAGAATGGGACGTTCAGAACGTCCAAATATCATGTTTTTACAATTTTCGAGCCGAAGGAAAGGCAGATTTTCCAATTGCCATATTTCCCCGATCGAATCTTGCATCATGCGTTGATGAACATTCTTGAATCAATATGGGTTTCAACCTTCACAAAGGACACATATTCGTGTATCAAGGAAAGGGGAATCCATGCTTGCGCGAAGAGTTTGAAGGCTGCATTGAAGCGAGACAGAGAAGGGACGAAATATTGCTTGAAGATAGATGTCCGCAAGTTTTATCCTTCAATCAACCATGAGGTGTTGAAGGGTATTGTGCGAAGAAAAATAAAAGATAGTCGCCTTTTGGCGTTGCTTGATGAAATCATTGATTCAAATGTCAACACGGATGTTCCGATCCGAAACTATGTGACAGACCCGACAACCGGGGAACTGGTTGCGACTTCATTGAACGGCGTTCCAATCGGCAACTATCTTTCACAATATTTTGCGAACTTGTTTCTTGCTTACTTCGACCATTGGTTGAAGGAGAAGAAGCGGGTCAAGTATTATTGGCGGTATGCCGATGATATTGTCATTCTTGCGCCAACGAAAGAAGAACTTCATGCCTTGTTGCATGACATCCGGGAATACTTCACGGCGTTGCAATTGAAGGTCAAACACAATTACCAAGTTTTCCCGGTCGATGCCCGCGGAATTGATTATTTGGGTTATGTGTTTTTCCATACGCATACGTTGTTGCGCAAGACTATAAAGAAAAAACTTTGCCGCCGGGTTGCGAAGTTAAACAAGCGCAAGCGGAAGCCGACCAAAACAAGGTACAAGCAACAAATTTGTTCTTGGTGGGGTTGGTGTAAGTATTGCGATTCAGTAAATTTGATTAATAAACTTTCAAAACAGTTTCCGTATGAAATTAAATTTAATCGTTCCTAACGCTCATTATGACAATGAGCACGGACAACCAAAGGTAATCGAGAAGGACAATGACGGTTCTTTCTTGTATCGTTATAACATCAAGCCGGAAATGAAGATTCCGGAAGGTGAGGAAGAGGAAAAGCAAGTTGGCTTTTCATGTTGTGAAATCCGCGTGTGGGAGCATCCAACCAAGGCAGTATTGAAGAAGGCGATTATCCGTTCAGTAATTGACGAGACCGCCGAATTTGACCTTGTGAACTCTTACAACAAGGATTTGATGGGCATCAAGAAGGACGCGAAGGCGATTGCAGATTACACCGAATATTTGCAGTTTACCGAAGACGTTGATGCCATGTTGGTAAATGATTTGTCGAACAATCCAATTAATTATTAAGTAAGTTATGCCACGATTTTGTGATTCAAACATTGAAACGGATGCCATCATTGGTAAGGGAATCGACCTTGATGACTTATTCGACAAACGAATCGTTGTCGAGAAAATCAAGATTCAACCGACCAAGTTTCCGGGAAAGAACGCATCCGGAATGCGAATGCAGATGCAAGTGATCCCCGATGCCAAGTTCAACGATGAGCCGGATGAAGAAGGTGACTTCTTTGTCAAGGGCGAAAATGGATTGTGTATCGGAACGCGGCGTTCAGTCTTCACCGGTTCGGACAATCTGATGGAAGAGTTGCAGAAAGCACAACTTGACTTCAAGAACTGGCGAACATCACGAAACCTTGCGCCGAAAGACTTCATCGTGTTCGACACGACAATCACAAAAGTTGGCAAAATGTTTCACTTCACATAAAAAGATAAGTTATGAATGAATCAATTTCAATGATTGGGCGTAATGTTATGATGATGTGCGGTGCGTTGATTGCGATTATCAAGCCGACAATCCCCTTCATCATCATTTGCACCATTGCGGTGTTCATGGATTGTTTCACCGCTTGGTTGTTATCTCGAAGAGTGAAAAAGATGTTTCCCGGAAAGAGCAACGGCAAGTTCAAATCACATGATTTCGGCAGGGTCTTGTTGACCTTGATTAAAGTCTTTTCGCTCATTGTACTGGTTCACTTGATTGACACCTACATCTTGCCCGACATTTCCTTCCGGTTGGCGAACATCGTTGCCGGTGCGGTCTGTTTTTGGCAAGTTTGGTCGATGCTTGAAAACGAATCATCGTGCAACAATGCAAAGTGGGCGAAGATAGCGCAACGAATCATGGTTGACAAGACCGAAAGACATTTTGACATTGACTTGCATGAATTGAAGGATGATGATTCCGGCGGTGGTGCAGCTTGCGAAACAAGCAAATGCCCACAGAAGGACAATAAACCAAAAACAGAAGAAGCAGATGGCGAAGGTTAGTGTTTTGTTACCGTTCATTCTCAAATGGGAAGGCGGTTTCGCCAATGATCCGGCAGATTCCGGCGGTGCAACCAACAAGGGTGTGACCATTGCAACATGGAAACAATGCGGTTATGATAAGGACGGAGACGGAGACATTGACGTGAAGGATTTGAAGTTGTTGACAGACAAAGATGTTCTTGACCGCGTGTTGAAGCCGCATTTTTGGGACAGATGGCACGCCGATGACATCCATTCACAGAAGGTGGCGAACATCCTTGTCGATTGGGTTTGGGCTAGCGGAAAACATGGTATTGTCATTCCGCAACGCCTTCTTGGTGTAACCGCTGATGGCATTGTCGGCGCAAAAACATTGAATGCCGTCAATTTTGCCGACCCCGACCAATTCTTTGAAGTTCTCTACAATGCCCGAATCAAGTTCTTGAAGGACATTGTTGCACAGAGCATCAAGGCGTATGAAAAGAAAATCGGTCGCAAGTCAACAACCGCCGAACGCAAGAAGTACACCAAGCAGCGTTTTCTTGCCGGGTGGTTGAATAGATTAAAGTCAATAAGAAGTTTGTAGCCTATGAAACATTTCATTTTCATTTTGCTCGCGCTGATTCTTTCGGCGTGTGCATCATCTAAGAAGACAACAAGGCAGGAATCCGCCAAAACGGAGACTTCATCCGTTGTCGAAGAGACGAAGGCATCCGGAAACGCGATTGTGATTGATACAACGAAATCAAATGATTTTACATATACAATCACGCAAATCGAGTTTTTCCCGCCTTCCGGGAATGTGCCCGAAATCGGTGAGAAATGCAATTGCATACAAAAAACGATGCAATTGCATTCTTTTGACGATGCAATTGCATCAAATGAAGAAAAGAAGCCACCTTCCAAACATGGTGCGATTAAGAGTTGGAAACAAGTTCAAATCGGTATAAAAAACGAACAAAAAGGAAAAACCGAAGTGAATGATTCAACGAAGACCGGCAAGAAGGCGGCAGTCAAGAACAAAAACGATACAGAAAACAAGGATGATGCAGTCAAGACAAGCGAGACAACCATCCCTTGGTATTGGTACGCCACCGGCTTTGTGCTGATTGGTATCGTTCTTTTCTTGATACGTTCTCCAACTTTGAAGGTTTTTCGCAAGATATTTTCGTTTTTCTGATGTTATTCGGAAAATTTGTTGTATCTTTGCACCCAGTTCAAACATTGTTGCGATACCCGGAGTTGCGCCGGGGTCAATGTTTATTACGATGCCCCGGCGTTTGTCGGGGCATTTTCGTTTTTACGAGTAACCACTCGGCGGTTTCCTGCATAACAAAAAAATCGACCGGAAAAGTGTTAAATTCCGGTCGATTTCTCTTCATTTTCGTGTACACGATTTGTAACTCATTGATTTTTAGTGTTGATTGTGGAGCTGGAGGGATTCGAACCCTCGTCCGCACAAGGAAACCATACGCTTTCTACATGCTTATTCCAGCCTTCGGTTTTCGAGGCATGACAGGACCTGGACCACCAATCATACCCTTATCCTCTAAAATTTCATCCATGCAACGAGGCGTACATGAACTATTTCCGATTTACCTGCACCGCTTGATCAACAAGATTCGGAACAACATCCGTTGAGCGATGTCTCGTTCCAGCACCCTGTGCTGGAATAAAGCTAGTTTACTATACTTCGACTAGGCAGCGAGAGCGTAGTTATTTTCGCCAATTAATTTTTTGTTCACTAGGATTAAGGAGGTAGCCAACGAGCCTCCGCATGCTTACGTACCATTTCATCTCGCCGTCAAATCCAGTCAACCCCGAGAATTTTCTGATATTGGGTGCAAAGGTAAGGCGAAAAAATGTAATCTCCAAATTTTTTGCTGAAAATTTTAGTTTTTTATTGAGAATTCTGTTATAAGAACTCTGCTCCAATATGGATACAGCCCGGCTTGCATGGTGGAGGGTGCAAACTGGGCTTTTTTATGATATAGGCTTCGATGGTCATCGAAGCTTACTTCGTTGGCTTATGAAGTAAGCTTCGTTGGTCATTGAAGTTTACTTCGTTTTTGTAAGCTATTAGCTAACCTAAATTTTAGTTCTTTGCAAGGTTTGCAGCAAACGTTGCAAACTTTGCAGAAACTAAGACTTGGTACGGAGAGGATACGGAGCAGGTCCTGCTTTAAATGGAAAGAGAGAATCTTTTTCAAACCTGTTTTTCTATCCAAGCCATCAGTACTGCTACCGCATATTGCTGTTCTTCTCTTGTCAGCTGTCTTCCGGCAGGTATATGATGCCATTTGAAGAAACATCCGCGACAGCAGCAGCCTGTAGCATGCTGGGCTATAAATACAGGATGCCCTCTCATCGGCGTCTGCTTGCCGTCATTGGGAATCACGGCAGGAGCAAGGCGTTTGGCAACGAAATCCTCTGCATGCTTACGTATGGTTGCCAAGCCCTTTGCTGCAATATATTCCTTATCCCTTTCCGAGAGGTGAAAACGGCTGCGGAATGCAGATTTGGAAAGTCTTTCAAACAGCTCTGTCAAGTCGTACTCTTTGTCTGGAGAAGTATGGTCTTCCTTGTTTCCGGAAGAGATAGAATCTTTCTGATGAATCTCTTCTTCCGCAGAAAACAAATCCAGTTCAACATATTTTGGTTGGCTTACTGCTGAATCTTTTCTCATAATTATTCTCTATTTTCATCCGTTCTTTTTTCAACGCTTCTCTTCTGTGTATTCGGCAAGAATCCTGCGATGATGCCGAGCAATGGCAGGAAGGCACTCACCTGGAAGATGAACTCGATGCTTGTCTTGTCGGCTAACCAGCCGAAGAAGGCAGAACCCAAACCTCCCAAACCGAACATCAGCCCGAAGAAGATGCCAGCTATCAATCCCACTTTGTCGGGCATCAGGTCGGTGGCATATACCACGATGGAAGAGAAAGCCGAAGCAATGATCAATCCAGACAGGAAGGTGCAGATAATAGTCCATGTGAAGTTTGCAAAAGGCATGGCAATGGCGAAAGGTGCAGCACCCAGAATGGAGAACCAGATGACATACTTTCTGCCAAACTTATCGCCCAACATGCCTCCAGCCACTGTTCCTATGGCAAAAGCGGCAAGGAATACGAAGAGGCACAGCTGCGAAGTCTGCACCGAAACCCCGAACTTATCCATCAGGAAGAAGGTGAAGTAACTCGTAATGCAAGCTGTATAGAAATACTTGGAGAACACGAGCATGATGAGGATGAACAGTGCCCAATACTTCACCCTTTTAGAGATATGGGTGTTGAGAAGAGGTTGTTTCTGCGGATGGTTCACCACGTAAGCCAATCGTGCCTTATACCAGACTCCCAATCTAACCATGATGATAGCTGCAAGCAAGGCTGCAAGGGCAAACCAGGAGATGGCATGCTGTCCGAAAGGCAGGATGATGATGGCTGCCAGCAGTGGTCCTACTGCCGAACCGCCATTGCCACCCACCTGGAAGATGGATTGTGCCAGACTCTTCTTACCTCCCGATGCCATCTGTGCCACTCTCGAAGCCGTGGGATGAAACACAGACGAACCCAGACCTACGACACTCACAGCCAGAAGAATCAGAAAATAATTCTCGGCGAAAGCCAGCAGGAGCAGCCCCACCAATGTGAAACACATGCCGATGGAGAGGGCATAGGGACGGGGATGCTTATCGGCATAAAGTCCTGTGAAAGGTTGCAGGATAGAAGATGTCATCTGGAAAACCAGCGTGATGATGCCTATCTGTGCAAACGAGAAGTCGAACTTATCCTTCACAATCGGATAGATGGAAGGGATAATCGACTGAATCATATCGTTCAGGAAATGGGAAATGCTACAGATGATGAGCATGGAATACACCGTACCCTCTACCATCGTAGGATTTCCCTTGATTTTACTGCCTATTGACTTGATGTTCATT
>OJJU01000019.1_pt1 | contig 74934 bp, 78 predicted proteins | sample 1596141 | NCBI WGS metagenome assembly OJJU01 (sample SAMEA4350150, study PRJEB24818) | metagenome | biome: human; feature: gut; material: faeces | place: Denmark | collected 2013-09
TGTATTCGGGAAAAGTCTGTGACTTACAGTTGGCTTCTGAGGAGGAAGATATTGCAGGAAGTCTATCTTTTCTGAAAGGAAAAGAAAAGGAGCTATTACTGTTTTTAATGAAAAACTATCGGGGAGAGTTTACTCCGATTGAAATTAGCAGAGAATTGTCGGTAACAAATAAAACGATTATTAACAGACTAACGATACTGGTAAAAAATGGGTTTGTGATCCCTATATTAGTTAATAAGAGAATCCGATCGTATGAATTGAGTGAGTTTACTAAAGATCATGAGAAGCATATTATAAAAGCTATCAGCTAAAAGTCTATATTTCAATAATCATGGGATAAAAATAACAGGGAGGATTATAGTTTTCGGAATAAAGCCGATATATAATATTAGAAACAATAAATAATAAAGAACGGATTCAGAGAAGGAGGACAAAGGATATGTCAATGAATGTGAATACAACGGGTACTGTTTATGGAAGTTATCAGAATACCTACAAGGCAGGTACAGTAGATAAGAAAAAAGAAACAGCGAAAACAACAGAAAATGATAAGGTCAAGAAAAATGTGACAGAAAGTATAGCCGAAAAAAATCTAAGTAAAGAGGCACAAAAAATGCTTAAAGATATGCGTGGCTCAAGAACAGATATGGACTTTATGGTTGCAGATTTTGAAAATGGTGATAATGCTAAAGATATTTTAGCACAAAGTGATAAAGAGTTTACGGTTATTTTCTCAAAGGAAGAAATGGAGAAGATGGCATCCGATCCCAAATATTATGCTGAAAAGATGCATAGTATTGAAGGTGCTTTGCGTATGTCGGATGAAATCAATGCTCAGTTTGGATTTGAAAGAGCATTTGGTAAGACAAACGGAATAGAAAACAGTGCAGATACTGATACAAAAATAACAAAGTTTGGTATTTCTTTTAATAGTGATGGAACTACAACATTCTTTGCTCAATTAGAAAAAACATCAGCTAGTCAGAAAGAATATCTTGAAAAAATTCAGGAAAAGAAAGCTGCGGAGAAGAAAGAGGCGAAGAAAAAGGAACAATTAAAGCAAATTGAAGTAAAAAAAGCTACTGTTCAAGCAAATTCAAAAGATGAACTTTTGGATAAAATTAAAAATATTGAATGGAATTCTATCAAACCAGAGGATAATAAAATCGGTGGAAGATTTGATTTTTCAATTTAGTATATTTAGATGGGGATGATTACATAAAGTATGGAGGTAGATTCATTATGAGAAAACGTTTTTTTTCTATTATTGTATGTGTTGTCATGCTTTTTACAATGAATGTCACAGCTTTTGCGGCAGAAACTCAGGAAAATTATTCGGAGACGGAGAAAACAATGACATTTGAAATAACTCCGACAGCATTAACTTCTGGATCATCACGACATTCTGTTGGAATGTTAAATTCCTTTTTTGGAACAAATGATACAGTGGCAACTTCCGCTCTTGGTTCTTTTACAATCAGCAGCACATCTGTTCCGTCAGGCTCCACAATCAGTAAAATAGTGGTTACATCCACAAAAAGTAGTGGAAGTAGTGGAAACATCGAATTATTTGTTGCTAAAGATGAGGATAATGGAGATGGCACATTTGACAGATATACAGACAGCAAAAGTTGGAATAGTTCTCTTACTTTTGCAGATTTTGGCAATTATAATTTAAGCCCTGTTGGAAATTATTATGTTCAATTTGAATCTACAAGGTATTCAACGGGAACTGTTGCAGCAGCAACATTAAAAAATATTTATGTCACAGTATACTATCATTAAAATTTTATAATCCCCATTCTAAACAAGCAAAGATGTTGTTATTCAGTTAGCAGCATCTTTGCTTTTAATTGTATAATTGATATGACTATTGAGTTAGAATGACATTGATAGCGATAGAAAGCTATATATTACAGAAGCAGACTTTGATAAAAAAGCATTTGAGAGATTATATAAATTGAATATTATATAATCAGAGGTATATAGAACATGCACAGAGACACTATATTTCAATATGAAACAATGGTGCCTGACACAATAAAAACGCATAGCCAAACTTCGCTCGGTATAACTGCCTGATTGTGTCGAAATTCGTATTTTATCAATTATATCTGATAAAACTGGATTTGCGGTATTGAAAATCAGTTATAGCCGTGGTACCATATAGACAGTTTCAGAAGGGAGGCTGGTCTACATGATTAAACGAGAAATTTATATGAGCCGTATCCGTCCTTTTATCGGAAATGAGCTGATAAAGGTTCTGACAGGGATTCGCCGTAGTGGAAAATCTGTCATGCTGAGCCTGATCCAAGAGGAACTTGCCCAAAACGGGGTCCAACCAGAACAGTTTATTTCCCTGAATTTTGAGAACATGAGCAATGCACACCTTTGTACGGCTGTTGCATTGCATGATGAAATCCTTCGCAGAACAAAAGAAATCAGCGGCAAGGTTTATCTGTTCTTCGACGAAATCCAAGAGGTGGCTGATTGGGAAAAATGTATCAACTCTTTCCGGGTGGAGCTGGATTGTGATATATACATTACCGGTTCCAACGCCAAGCTGCTTTCCGGTGAGCTTGCCACTTATCTTGCCGGACGGTATGTGGAGTTCGTGATTTACCCGTTTTCATTCAGAGAGTTTATGGAGCTGTATCACACCGTTTACGAAGGTGCAGACGAAAGACAATGCTTTACAAAATATCTGACGCTGGGAGGAATGCCCTATTTGAGCAACCTTCGCTACGACGATGCCGCCAGTCGTCAGTATTTGCGGGACTTGTTCAACTCCGTAGAGCTGAAAGATATTATCAAGCGAAACAATATCCGTGATGTGGATATGCTGGAGAGAATTATTGCTTATATAACTTCCAACATCGGCACTACCTTTTCTTCCACAGCCATTTCCAAGTATCTGAAAAGTGAAGGGCGCTCCGTTTCACCAGAAACGGTACTGAACTACATCAAAGCCTGCACGGACGCATTCCTGTTTTATCAGGTGAAGCGCCAAGACCTCCAGGGAAAGAAAATCCTGACCGTCAACGAGAAATACTATGTTGCAGATCATGGTGTCCGGGAAGCCGTGTACGGTGGCAACATGAAGGACATTAACCTTGTCCTTGAAAATGTTGTCTACATGGAGCTGCTGCGCCGTGGTTATTCTGTGACTGTTGGGAAAGTCTCTGACAAGGAGATTGACTTCGTATGTGAAGATCATGGGAAAAAGCTGTATGTTCAGGTTTCCTATCTACTTGCCTCGGAGGAAACCATCCAGCGTGAGTTTGGGGCGTTTGCCGGTGTTCGTGACAATTTCCCGAAATACGTTGTAACGATGGACGAACTGGATATGAGCCGAGATGGAATCAAACACCGCAATATTCGTGACTTCCTGCTGGCAGAGGAATGGAACTGAAATGTTCTTCTTTCACCAGAAGATATGCAGAAGTTCTTCCAATGCCGAGAATGAAAAAACAATGGTGCCTGACACAATAAATATTATGATATGTCTGTATTTAACCGCTGTATAGAAACCGGGAATGTTCTCTTAATACTGGAATGTTGGCAGGATGTCCACCCGGCGCTTGTCAGTATCCCAGTGAAATGGGAATACAGCTCGCCGTATGGACTTTTGTATGCTCTGAATCCGCCGGATGATGTTATGCAGTTTGAAAACAATGGTGCCTGACACAATAAATATTGTATAAATGTCAATGCTGTTGTGGTACATGTTGTATTCTGCGTAAATGGTATTCATGTTGTGTCTCCTTTAAACCAATAAAAATATAGAAGCATTTCAATCAGTTCACAATGTCACTTTTATTTTGTGTTATACTGTTTTATATAATTTTCTTGCCCTTGTTTTTGCCCTTATCAGAGTTCGTAAACACTGGTGGGACGATATAACGCAAGGGAAACAATAAGGGAAAGCTCACCTGCGATAAACTTTGTGTTTTCAAGGGATTGAGAGATATTTGATAATAAAATATAACAGTTATTAAATCCCTTGGAATATATGAAATCTCAATTCAAGTTTGCAGAACGGATGAGCAAAGTAGAAAATCATAAGCTGGAGGACAATAATATGCTTATAGATTTTAATAAAACGAAGGAAATTACAGTACCGGGAATGAACAACGGAACCGGTATGATGACAGTGAAGATGTATATGGATGCGCAGGACAAGATTATCCTGTGCGCGATTCATAAGGGGGGGGATTTTTTTGAAAAATGAAATTGTTTTATTTACAGATGGCGATATAAATATTGAAGTTGAGTTAAGTCCGGAATTAGAAACAGTTTGGCTAACACAGAAACAAATGGGAGAATTGTTTGAAGTAAAACAGGCAACGTTAAGTGAACATATCAATAATATTATATCGTCAGGCGAGTTGGATGAGACTTCTATCGGTTTTTCCGATAAAAGTTCCGGAGGACGAAAACCTAAGATATATAATCTTGATATGATATTATCTGTGGGATATCGTGTTAATTCAAAACGAGGCATCGCATTTCGTAGATGGGCTAATTCTGTTTTAAAGAAATATGTGATTCAAGGTTATGCTATTAATGAAAAACGCTTGCAAGCGCTTGAAAGAACGGTTGATATTCAAACAAAGATGCTTGCAAGCACATTGGAGGTTGAAGAATCAGACATTCTAAAGGCTGTTACCTCGTATACAGATGCATTAATGCTTTTAGACCAATATGATCATCAATCTCTTAAAAAACCAGTGGGAAACAGGCCTATATATAAAATAACATATGAGGAATGTAAAAAAATGGTATAGTTGAGGGTATTTTGGCAGCAGTTTATCAGAGTGTGTTTGGTGGAGATGTATATCCGTCATTAGAGGAAAAAGCTGCTAATTTATTATATTTTATGATTAAGGATCATCCATATGCAGATGGATGTAAGCGAATAGCAGCATCGTTATTTTTGGAATTCCTTGCTCGGAATAATGCTTTATATAGAGATGATAATAAGATAATCAGTGATGGAGCATTGGTTGCGATTACGCTTATGATTGCAGAGTCAAGACCAGAAGAAAAAGATATAATGGTGAATCTTGTAATGAATTTTTTGACAATGTAGTTAGTTCATGAAATTTATTATTTAATGAAATTGGTAAATCGGTATTTAAGGAGCATATATGAAGAAACAACAACTTTCAGCGGAACAAAAAAGATTAGAAACAGATCTTTGGATTATAGCTTTGGTAACATTGGGAGTTTTCCTATTTTACGCTGCAACAGGTAAACAACTAATGAGTTTTGTTGCGAACAGCAATATTTCAGTTATTCCAAGATTATTACTTAATGCGGGAGTACAATTTGGCGTAGCTGGATTGGGAATTACAATCGTTTGCATTTTGCGAAAAGAAAGTTTCACGCATTTTGGATTGATACGAAAAAATATTTTCAAAGCAATCATCGGGACGATTATATGCTTTGTCCCGTCCATCTGTTATATTTTTTTATCAGGTCAATTCAATGGCTACCAATCTTTCAGTATTTTAATCACAGATGATGTAATTGCAAGTGGTATTCCATTTTCAATATTAGGAATGGCTCTTATCGTTCTTGTGTGGGGCTTTTTTGAAGGATTTAATTATGTTGTTATTTGTGACAAAATCAATAGAAGATACCCTACTACAAACGAATGGTTAGATTATGGAGCTATTACTTGTGCAATCGTGTGTATACTTTTCCACCCATTTAGCACTTCTTTTTGGGGGATTGTAGAAATAATTACCACAGTTATTGCAATTTACGGAATGTTAATGGTAAAGAAGAAAACTGGCAACGCATGGGGGTGCGTATTTGCCTTTTGTTTTATTTGGAATGCCATATAAATTCAAGCTTGTTGTACAGAGATGAGCCTCTGGAGATTAAAAAATGAAATTGGAGCTTGAAGCGAGAAAGGGGATAGGTATGCGGTTAGCGTTAGTTCAAATGCCGAATTACGGCAGTAAGGATGAAAATTTATATAAAAGTTTGCAGGCAATTGAGATTGCGTCAAAGCAAGGGGCAGACCTTGTACTGTTCCCAGAAGTACAGCTGACAGAATTTTTTCCACAGTATCCAGGTCAGGATGCACATAAGTATGCAGTAACAATTGAGGGAGAGACTGTAAAAAAATTTTGCGACATATGCAGGAACAATAAGATTTCGGCAGTACCTAATCTATATCTTCTTGAAAATGACAGGACATATGATGCAAGTATTTTCATTGATAAAAACGGTGAAGTAAAAGGCACGCAGAAAATGGTGCATATAGCACAGGCAGAGCAATTTTACGAGCAGGATTATTATACGCCATCTGATGAGGGCTTTAAGGTTTTCGATACGGAATTTGGAAAAATAGGTCTTGTTGTATGCTTTGACAGACACTATCCTGAGAGCATACGGACAGAAGTACTGCGTGGAGCAGATTTGATTCTGATACCGACCGTTAATACAAAAGCAGAGCCATCGCTGATGTTTGAGTGGGAACTTCGGGTACAGGCATTTCAAAACAGTGTTATATTGGCAATGTGTAATCGTGTTGGCACAGAAGGAAATATGTGTTTTTCGGGAGAATCCATAGTCGTAGATGCAAAGGGAGATGTTCTTGCAAAAGCAGACGATACGGAACAGATTTTATATGTGGATATAGATATGCAGGAATCCTTAAAAATACGAAATGCAAAACCGTATACACAGCTTAGAAGACCGGATTTTTATTTATAAGAGCCTTGGGGTCAGCTCCTAATAGACGTATGTCTGGCAATTTGATGCAAATGCTGAAGAGTGGGGTGATACAGTGAAAGCAGAAAATCAGCTGTTGAAACTGAAATCCAGGAACTTCAAAAAACTCTCTCCCTCTTAAAATTCAAGTGCTGGTATTATGAAACGGCAATGAAAGATGGTAACGAAGATGGTATAAATGCCATGTTACCTGACAAGCTTCCAAAAAATATACAGAAACTATATGACGAAGGAACAAAAGAGAGGATACTGTAATGGATATATTAGAGCTTATGAAAGAAAGACACAGCGTAAGGCAATATAAAAATCAGACTATCGAATCATCTAAAAGAGAAGAAATCAACTCCCTGATAAATGCTGTCAATGCAGAGAGTAAATTATCAATTCAGGTTTTTTATGACGAACCAAAATGTTTTAATTCTTTTATGGCTCATTATGGGAAGTTTGAAAATGTAAAAAACTATATTGCTATTGTCGGAAATAAAAATGATCAAGAAAAGGCAGGATATTATGGTGAGAAGATTGTGCTGAAGTGTCAGGAACTTGGCCTTAATACCTGCTGGGTAGCAATGACGCATGGTAAATCAAAAGCAGAAATAAACAGAGGACAGAAACTGCTGATCATTATTTCTCTGGGATATGGGGAAACACAGGGAGTTCCACATAAAGGCAAGAGAATAGCAGAACTTGGAAAGGCAGACCAGAGTACAGAATGGTTTGACAGAGGTATGGAAGCAGTAAGTCTGGCACCTACTGCTGTAAATCAGCAGAAGTTCCTTTTTGAACTGAAAAATGGAAAAGTCACAGCCAAAAATCTTGGAGGATTTTATTCTAAGATTGATCTTGGAATTGCCAAATATCATTTTGAGGCAGTAACCGGGCATGAAGTAAAATGATGTAGACAAAGAAAGATATAGATAAACCGACAGCAGATTTTGAGCGGTATCAGAAAATACTGTTTGCTGAAGCTGCATGGGTTTAAGCTTGAACATAATGTGATAAAAAAGAAAATGATAAGAAAGAGAGGTTATTAATAAATGAATTTTATGAAGAAAAACGGGAGTGGCATTATTGTCTGCCTTGTGATAGCAATTCCGTCGTGGCTGCTTGGAAAGGCTTTTCCAGTGGCAGGAGGACCGGTGATCGCTATTATAGCAGGAATGATCGTTACCATGTTCTGGAAAAATAAAGGGAAAGCAGAAGCAGGAATTAAATGGACTTCAAAGGTGATTCTTCAGACTGCAGTTGTTCTGCTTGGGTTTGGAATGAATCTTGGGGTTATCTTTCAGACTGGAAAGCAGTCACTTCCTATCATTATCTGCACGATCACAGCATCTCTTGTTATCGCGTGGATATTACAAAGGGTTCTTAAGGTGCCGGCGAATACATCTGTGCTTGTAGGCGTTGGTTCATCTATCTGTGGAGGCTCTGCGATCGCGGCGACTGCACCCGTCATAGGTGCAGATGATGATGAGATCGCACAGTCCATAGCAGTGATTTTCTTTTTTAATGTGCTTGCAGCCATTTTCTTCCCTATGCTTGGAAAAGCAATTGGGTTCGATACTATGCACGGTGATGCATTTGGGATTTTTGCAGGGACAGCGATCAATGATACCTCATCTGTAACTGCTGCAGCATCAACCTGGGACAGTATGTGGAACCTTGGAAGTGAGACACTGAATAAAGCAGTGACTGTGAAGCTTACGAGAACGCTTGCTATCATACCGATCACGCTTGGGTTATCATTCATACAGGCGAAAAAGAGTGTACGGGAAGGAAAGCAGACTGCAAAGTTCAGCTTAAAACGTGCATTTCCAATGTTTATACTTTACTTTGTGATAGCAGCGATCATCACGACAGTCTGTGTACATATGGGAGTCAATGCGGAAGTATTTAAGCCAATGAAGGAGCTGTCTAAATTTATGATCATCATGGCTATGGCTGCGATCGGCTTGAACAGTAATATGGTACAGCTCATCAAAACAGGTGGCAAACCCATTATTGTTGGTGCTTCCTGCTGGTGTGGAATAACGGTCGTAAGTCTGATCATGCAGCATGTGATGAAGATCTGGTAGGTAAAAAAATATGGTATACACATGTGGATATAGGTCACCGTTAGGTGATATTTTGATGGCTGCGGATGAAAACGGACTTATCGGTTTGTGGTTTGAAGGGCAGAAATATTTTGCGGATACACTTCCGGATGAGCATGTTTCACAGGAAACGCCCGTCCTCACGAAAGCAAAAAAGTGGCTGGATATATATTTCTCCGGTGATGAGCCTGACTTTACGCCACCGCTTCATCCCTCCGGCTCATCATTCAGACAGGAGGTGTGGAAGATTTTATCAGAGATCCCCTATGGACAGACAGTTACATATGGAGAAATAGCGCGCAGAATGGGAGAATTAAAAAATATTTCTCATATGTCCGCACAGGCAGTTGGCGGTGCAGTGGGACATAATAAAATTTCCATTATCATCCCATGTCATCGTGTAGTGGGTGTAAAGGGGAGTCTGACAGGATATGCTGCAGGAATTGACAAAAAAATTTTCCTGCTTGAGCTGGAACATGCTAAAAACTACACTGATCAACTGCCGTATATGGTATTGGCAACAGGTCTGAAAAAAGCATATATCTGTCACTATGGCGAATTACTTTAGCGAGGCACGAGGATGGTAGAGAAATATAAATATTTCCTTAATTATGGAGAGATACTATTTACATAGATCAAATAGTAGAGTAATCTTTTTAAAAATTATTCAGAGAATGCTGATAACAGGAAAGAGGTATGTTGATAATGAAGAAACTGATGACGATTGTAATTAGTACAATGCTTTGTGTAGCATTATTTGCAGGCTGTGGACAGGCGGAAGAAAAGGAATTGACGGGAACGATCGATGAGATAAAGGATTTCATGTTTGTCATTACAGATGAGAATGATACGCCATATAGCTTTACCTTTGAGGAGAAGCCGGAAGGTCTGGAGAATGTCAGCGAAGGGGATACTGTGACTGTAAAATATACAGGAACAATATCTGAGGTGGATCCGTTTGAGGGAGAGGTAATATCTGTTGAAAAGACAGAATAAAACCATTTAAAGGAAATGTTAAATATTCCACAGAAAAAATTAACAGCTTTGGCTGCGCTGTTTGTTCTCACGTTTATTATTGAGGGATGCTTTGTAAAAGGCTGTAAAGCAGAAACATTAGGAAAAAGGGATTATGGAGTTTTTCTAAATGCAGATGACTCATCTCTGGAACGGCTTGAAATGTATGAAACGATAGTGATCGATGCGCAGTATTTTACAAAGAAGGACATTGAACAGCTGCATGAAAATGGAACGACCGTATATACTTATCTTAATATTGGTTCTATCGAGAACTTCAGGGAATATTATACGGCCTATGAGGAACTGGCAATTGGCAGTTATGAACATTGGGATGAGGAAAAATGGGTGGATGCAGCAAGCCCGGACTGGCAGAGGTTTATAATGCAGCTGGCACGGGAGCTATATGAAAAAGAAGTTGATGGTTTTTTTATTGATAATTGTGACGTATATTATTATGCTCCGCGAAAGGATATTTTTGATGGTCTTACAGTCATCCTGCAGTACATCATGACATTGGGAAAAGAAGTCATCATCAATGGTGGTGATACTTATGTGACGGAATATAAGGAACGTTATGGGACGATTGATCCTATTATGACAGGTGTAAACCAGGAGACTGTATGGAGCCATATTGATTTTGCTAAGGGAACCTTTAACGAGCAGAACAGGGAGGAGAGGGAGTATTTCTGCGGATATCTGGAATCATGTAAGGCAGATGGAATGGAAGTGTATCTGTTGGAATATACAGCCAACCGGAAGCTGATCCGGAAAATAGAAAAATACTGCAGGAAACAAGGCTTTCATTTTTATATTTCAGATTCTCTTGAGCTAGAGTAAACGTTAAGTATATATTTATCAAAAATATATGTATGTTTCCACAGAATAACTGGTGTACAGATGAAGGAAATATGAAATTATCCATTATCAGAAATGCAGTCTTCGCAGTAACCGGTATAGGGGTAATCTGTCTGTATGCTATTTCAGGAAATCAAAGACCTGTGCATATATGTGGATCATTGTAATGGGACTTCAGCTTTTATTTTAAAGCTAAAGCATAACGACAAGGCAGGACACTATAATGAAAATAGAAAAATTTGTAAAGCTCATGACAGGCTATTTTGATAATAAAGAACAGTTTACCGCGATGAAAAAAGCCGGGAAGATCTATCCGTATGCACAGCATGTGAATACAGTCTGTAATGATAAGATAAAAAATATTCCTGAAGATTTCGCGGGAATATTCATAGTAGAAGAAAGCTATTATGAGACGGATGGAAGAGAGCATGCGTCACCACATTTATTTCTAATTACAGAGAGTTGCGATGGGATCCTGCTTTCCTCCTATGAATTACCGGCAGGAGAAGACAAGAATACGTTCTCTTATGCTTCTATGAAGACCGTAGACTATAATGAGCTGAAAAAATCTGAGAAGTTTACACCGGCATTATATAAGGAAACAGATGGCGGCTGGGAAGGTGGCAGTGTGAGTCACTTTTCTCCGGTTATGACCTTCAGGTTATGGGAGAGGTTTTCTGAAACATGCCTGGAGGTTTCCGAAAGTATGGAAGTGAACGGAAAGAGAACCTTCGGATATGATGCTCCGATTATATACAAAAGGGTATCAGCTCAACAATAAGCATATTTGATGTGGCAGGAAGAAATTTTTTAATTGAAGGGTGAGAGTTTTCTTAATTTTTTGTACCTATATTTATAGAATCATATTAACCAATACTACCAGTGTAAAGGAGGACACTTTATGAGAAGAAAATTTCTTGCACCGGCTCTGGTTTTTATCATGTGTATAGGTATCACCATGACGGCTTATGCCTCTCCACAGGCGGATCAGCTGCAGAGCCAGCCACAATTTACAACCAATGCAACTGCTGAAGAACTATCCATTATCAAAACATTATTTTCTGCTGAGGAATATGCTGAATTATATCCTGATGTGGTAAAAGCCCACGGGAATGAAGAAGCTGCTCTTTGGGATCACTTTGCAGCACATGGGTTATCGGAGGGAAGAGCTTTAAGCAAAAGCTTTCACGTGTTTGCATACCGTGCCGCATATGAAGATCTTCAGGAAGCATTCGGGAACAATCTCATTGCTTATTATATCCATTATGCCACTCATGGAATGCAGGAAAACAGATCAATTACAACAGTTCCTCAGGCTGTAAAAGCCGGCATAACGGTAACAGGACTACGCGGACAGGTAATTGCCAGACCGGTACCCGTTGTGATCACTCCGACTGAAGAAACAAGTCAGGAAGAAACAAAACATGAAGAAACCGGTAATCCTGTTGCCATACCGGAAACTCCTTCTCCAGAGCCTGTTCCTGTCCCTTCTGCTACTGTATGTACCCATCAATATATAACAAGACAACTGGAGAATACAGGATCACACGCACCGGTGTGTGAAATCTGTGGATACATAGACGAACAAAAGCAGGAGCCTTGCGAAGCAGAGGACGAATACATAATAGATATAGTGTACCACAGGCAGAAATGCAAGAAGTGTGACAGACTTATTGATATGAATACGCATCAATATCCTACTAACGATTACATATGCTCGGTATGCGGATATCGGCATGAGCATGACTACTATGTATTAAACTTTGATGATAAATATCATATAAAAAGATGCACCTTATGCAACTTCGCCTCTTCGGAACCACATACAACACCGGGAGTCTGTAAATGCGGATATAGTTCTTAACAGCCTTTATTATCTATAATACACCATGAGCAGCTACAAAATCACTGTGGAAAACTTTGAACTCAACGGGAGTGCATTTTAACAGATGCACTCCCGCTTTTTAAATTGTGTACAAAGCAGGAACGCTTTTGGAACGCGCCGGTTTCTTTGGAGGAACGGAAGCTCTGTATAATAAATAACAACAGGCAGCAGAAAACTGCCTGAAATAATTATTCTGGAGGCATTTAACCATGTACTTTGACATTATCGCAAAAATCGTTTCAGAACGCACAGGCTGTGATGTTTCTGTTGTAAAACCGGAAAGCAGATTTTCTGAGCTTGGCATCGACTCGCTTGATACGGTAGAGCTCCTGATGAATCTGGAGGATGAGCTTGGTATTGAGATCGAATTGGACCAGAAGGTAGAAACTGTTGATGACCTGGATAGGTTTATCCAAAGTAAAAAGGGCTAGTATTATGATCAGGTCAACAATTTGTGAAATGCTTGGTATCGAATATCCAGTGCTTCAAGGCGGTATGGCTTGGATCGCTGACGGAAAACTGGCCGCTGCTGTTTCTTGCGGTGGCGGCCTTGGTATTATTGCAGCAGGAAATGCTAAAGGCGATTATGTCAGACAGCAGATCCAGGCTGCCAGGAGTATTACTGATAAACCTATTGGCGTTAATATTATGCTGCTTAGTCCCTTTGCGGATGAGGTAGCAAAGGTTGTTATAGAAGAAAAGATTGAGGTTGTGACCACAGGTGCAGGTAATCCCTCTAAATATATTAAGGAATGGCTGAGTGCAGGAATCAAGGTAATTCCTGTGGTAGCCTCTGTTGCAATGGCGAAGCTGATGACTCGTCTTGGTGCCTCTGCCCTTATTGCAGAGGGCGGCGAAAGCGGTGGTCATGTAGGTGAGCTTACTACAATAGTACTGATCCCGCAGATTTGTGATGCAACTACTTTACCTGTTATTGCTGCTGGTGGTATTGCCGATGGCAGGGGTGTAGCAGCAGCATTTATGCTTGGCGCACAGGGTGTGCAGATGGGAACCCGTTTTCTCAGTGCAAATGAGTGTACCATCCATCCTGTATATAAAGAAAAAATACTTAAAGCAACTGACCTTTGTACGATGGTAACCGGTAAGCGTTTGGGACATCCGGTCCGGAGTCTGAGAACACCCTTTGCAAGAGAATATTCCAAGGCTGAATATGGTGGAATGCCGGATGAGGAGCTGGAAAAGCTGGCAACAGGGGCATTAAGACTTGCTGTGCAGGAGGGCGACGATAAAAAGGGTTGTTTTCTGTCTGGCCAGATAGCGGCAATGGTAAAAAAAGAGCAGCCGGCAGCAGAAATAGTTAAGGAGGTAATGGAGGAAGCTGAGGCTGTCCTTCTGAAGGCATCACAATGGATAAAATAGCATTTGTTTTTTCGGGTCAGGGCGATCAGTTTCCTGGGATGGGGAAAGATCTGTACGAAGAATATCCGGTTGCTCAAAGGATTTATGATCTATGCGATAGCATACGGCCTGGAACATCCACCCAGTGCTTCAATAGTACAGAAGAGGAACTAAGGGAAACAAGGAATACACAGCCCTGCCTCTTTGCAATGGAGTTAGCTGCAGCAAGCATTCTGATCGAAAAGGGTGTTGTCCCGGATGCATTAGCAGGATTTTCTCTCGGTGAGGTTGTTGCGGCAACGGTCAGTGGAATATTTGACGATAAAACAGGTTTTCGTCTTGTCTGCAAGCGTGGAGAACTGATGCAGAGCGAGGCTGAGAAGTTCGACACAGCTATGGCTGCTGTTGTGAAGCTGACGCCAGAACAGGTGCAGGATATATGCAGAAGATATCCTGATGTTTATCCTGTAAACTTTAACTGTCCAGGGCAGATCACAGTATCCGGTATTTCCTCTCAAATGACAGATTTTCTTGCAGATGTAAAAGCAGCCGGTGGCAGAGCAATCCCGCTTAAAGTAAAGGGAGCGTTTCATTCACCTTTTATGAAGACGGCAGCAGAGGCTTTTGAAAGAGAGCTGAACAAGGCGGCTATTAAGGAAAGAAACATAGTACTTTATTCGGATGTGACCGCTGAAGTCTATACCAATGATGTGGCAGGTCTGCTTTCCAGGCAGATATGCAGTCCGGTACAGTGGGAAAAGATTATCCGCAATATGATCACAGATGGAATTGATACCTTCATTGAAATAGGCCCTGGTAAAACGCTTACTAACATGATTAAGAAAATAAGTACAGACATAAAGGCTGTAAATGTTATCGAATATCTTGCGGAGGTGGAAGGATGTTGAACGGAAAAACCGCAGTTGTGACAGGAGGCTCCCGCGGCATTGGTGAAGCGATCGTATATAAACTGGCTTCAATGGGTGCCAATATAGCCGTTATTTATGCAGGTAATGCTGCCGCCGCAGAGAAGGTGTGTAAAAAATGCGGCCAGAGGTACAGTGTAGAAGCGCGGGCTTATCAATGCAATGTTGCTGATTTTTCGGCTGTCAAGGAAGCTGTGGTAAAGATCAGGGCTGATTTTGGTGCGGTACAGTTCCTTGTGAATAATGCGGGAATTACGCATGACGGACTTCTTGCCATGATGAAAGAAGAGGATTTTGATGCGGTTCTGGACACCAATCTTAAAGGTGCTTTCAATATGATCCGCCATATGGCAGGACTGTTCATCCGGGCACGTGAAGGCTGTATTATCAATATCACATCAGTTTCGGGCATGATGGGCAATGCAGGGCAATGCAATTATTCCGCATCAAAGGCTGGGCTGATCGGACTTACAAAGTCCGTAGCGAAGGAGCTTGCACCAAAAGGTATCCGTTGTAATGCGGTTGCTCCCGGATTTATCGCAACAGATATGACAGGAAATCAGACAGACAATCCTCTTTTGGATATGATCCCACTCGGTAAGATGGGTGAACCAGAGGATGTGGCAGACGCAGTTGCATATCTTGCAGCTGCAAAATATGTAACAGGCGAGGTGCTCCGTGTCGACGGAGGCATTGCTATGTAAGGAGAAAAGAACTATGAGTGAAAACAGACGAGTTGTTGTTACCGGTATCGGTGCAATTACCCCTTTGGGAAACAGTGTTTCTGATACCTGGGAGAATATGAAGAACGGTAAAAACGGCATTGGATCCATTACGCTTTTTGATACAGAAAAATTCAAAGCAAAGCTGGGAGCTGAAGTCAGGGGCTTTGATCCCAAGGAGTACCTGGAGGTTAATGAGGTGCTCCGTACTGACCGCTATGCACAGTTTGCTGTTGCAGCCACACAGCAGGCAGTAGATGATAGCGGTGTTGAAGGCAATGTTGAGCCAGAACGCTTCGCAGTTATCTTTGGTTCAGGCATTGGTGGTATCAGCACCTTTGAAACAGAGCATACAAAGCTGATAGAGAAAGGACCGCGTCGGGTTTCTCCTTTATTTGTGCCCATGATGATCGGTAATATGGCAGCCGGTACGATTGCTATCCGTCATGATTGCCGGGGATCTGTCATGCCTGCCGTTACTGCGTGTGCTTCTGGTTCCAACGCCATCGGTGAAGCAATGCGCCTTATTCGTCATGGTTATGCTGATGCTGTGATCACCGGCGGTGCTGAAGCTGCTATTGTTCCTTCTGCTATCGCAGGCTTTGTCAATATGCAGGCACTCTCCACAGCTGAAGATCCAGATGTGGCATCTCTGCCTTTTGATAAACGCAGATGCGGCTTTGTTATCGGTGAAGGAGCTGTTGCGCTTATTCTTGAAGAGTATGGGCATGCAAAGGCACGCGGTGCAAAAATTTATGGCGAGGTATGTGGCTATGGTTCTACCTGCGATGCCTGTCATATCACTGCCCCTCATCCGGATGCTCGCGGAGGTGCACAGGCAATGAAGGATGCTATGAAAGAAGCCGGATACACAGATAAAGATACTGTTTATATCAATGCACATGGAACAGGTACACCGATGAATGATGTAATTGAGACATCTGCTATCAAGAAAGCCCTTGGAGAAGATAATGCAAAGAAGGCTTATGTAAGCTCCACAAAATCCATGACAGGACATATGCTTGGGGCAGCGGGCGCTATTGAAGCACTGGCTTGTCTTTTTGCACTGAATGAGAGTATTATTCCGCCCACGATCAATTTGGATGAACAGGATGAAAATTGTGATCTGAACTGTGTCCCGAAAATTGCTGTAAAAGCGGATATCACGCTGGCACTTTCCAACTCCCTTGGATTTGGCGGTCATAATGCATGTCTTGCTTTCAGAAAGGTGTAATAAGATGAAAGAAACAAATATCCGCAAATATGCCGAGCTGATGAAGGAGCTTGGGCTGACAGGACTTGAAATTACAGAGGAAAACAGTAAGGTCCGTCTGGAGCGTTCCCTTGCAGCGCCTGCAGAAGAAACTTTATATTCTGTTCCCGGTGCTGCTGCCAATATGCAGACAGCAGGTGGGTCAAAGGATTATATCAGCGTAAAATCACCTATCGTTGGTATATTTTATACGGCACCGGCAGAAAATGCCGATCCCTATGTTTCTATTGGTGATACAGTGAAAAAGGGACAAACTCTCTGCATTGTGGAAGCAATGAAGCTGATGAATGAGATTGCTTCCAATGAAGATGGTATCATCTCGGAGATCTGTGTTACTGACGGGCAGGTTGTTGAATATGGAACAGAGCTTTTCCGTATCAGGAGATAAGAATATGAACAGAGAAGAAATAATGACTATATTACCTCACAGAGATAATATGCTGCTTCTTGATGATGCAGAAAATAAGGAGAGTACAGCTGTCGGGCATTATACTGTTCGTGGCGATGAATTTTTCCTTAAGGGACATTTCCCGGATAATCCTGTTGTGCCCGGAGTTATTCTCTGCGAGATACTGGCTCAGTCTGCATGCGTACTGATGAAGGATAAAATGAGCGAAGGGAAACTGCCTGTTTATACAGGGCTTAACAATGTGAAATTCCGTTCTCCTGTTAAGCCAGGGGATACAGTTGAAGCACAGTGCCGTATCAAACGCGCAAAGCATCCTTTCTACTTTGCAGAGGGTACTGTTACAGTGGATGGAAGACTTTGCGCTTCAGCTGAATTTTCCTTTGCAATCACAGGAGTGTAAACTATGTTTTCAAAAATACTGATCGCCAACCGTGGCGAAATTGCTGTCCGTATCATCCGTGCCTGCAAGGAAATGGGTGTGGCTACGGTTGCTGTATATTCTGAAGCGGATAAAAATGCCCTTCACGTGGCTCTTGCTGATCAAAGCTATTGCATCGGTGGTCCCGAGGCTTCGGAAAGTTATCTGAACGAAAATCAAATTATAAGCACCGCTATTTTGGCGGGAGCGCAGGCAATTCATCCTGGCTATGGTTTTCTTTCTGAAAATGCACACTTTGCCCGTGCCTGCAGAAAGAACGGATTGGTATTTATCGGTCCGGATCCCGAAAGCATGGAGCGTATTGGTAATAAAGCACTATTGAAGGAACTGATTCGAAGCACGTGCCTGATGGTCATTCCCGGAACAAAAACAGTAGCTTCTGCCGCAGAAGCAAGGCAGGCAGCTGACGGAATCGGATATCCTGTTATGCTCAAAGCCTGTGCAGGTGGAGGCGGAAGGGGAATCCGTCTGATTCATTCGGAGGATGAACTGGAGGATGCCTACTATCAGGCAACCAGTGAAGCGGTCAGTGCATTTGGCGACGGCAGTGTGTATCTTGAAAAATATATTTTTCCTGCAAGACATGTTGAATTGCAGATTCTTGCTGATGAACACGGAAATGTAGTGTGCCTTGGTGACAGGGACTGCTCTCTCCAAAGAAGAAACCAAAAGCTGCTGGAAGAAACTCCTTCTCCTGCCGTTAATGACGGGCAGCGTCAGGGGATTATAGAGCTGGCAGTGGATGCTGTAAGAAAAATTGGCTATGTAGGTGCGGGTACGCTTGAATTCCTGCTTGACCGGGAGGGAAACTTCTGGTTTATGGAAATGAATGTGCGGCTGCAGGTTGAGCATTGTGTAACAGAAATGCTGACAGGCTTTGATCTTGTAAAATGGCAGATCCGCATTGCGGCTGGTATACCGCTGAATTTTATACAAAAGGATGTTAGAATAAAAGGCTCTGCCATTGAATGCCGTATCAATGCAGGCAGCTGTGGAGCGCTGGAAATGCTTCATGTTCCGGGCGGACCGTCTGTACGGTTTGATACCTGTCTGGTCACAGGCACTGTCGTATCCCCGTATTATGATTCATTGCTTGGCAAGCTGATCGTATATGCTAAAACACGGGAAGAAGCCCTCCGCAAAATGAGGGCAGCACTTTGCGAATTGGTAATTGGCGGCATATCGACTAACATTGAGGAACAACTGCGGATCGTAGAGGATGAGCGCTTTATATCCGGTAATTATGATTTAGCGTTTATGGGAAACAGGTGATGAAATGGCATTACTTAATTTTTTGAAACCTAAAAATCAATTAGAAGAAGGCGGACGTTCTTCTGCTCCTGTCCAGCGTGATGCCGGTGAGCCTGAAAAGAAATGTCCGAATTGTCACAAGGATATTCCGCTGAGCCGCCTTTGGGCAAATGATCTTGTCTGTTCCTGTGGTTATCATTTTCGTATGAAAGCACGTCAGCGTATACAGATGATCACGGATAAGGGAAGCTTTCATGAGCTATATCCTAATATGAAAGCTGATAATCCGTTAAATTTTCCCGGATACAAGGAGAAGCTTGAAACTGTCCGTGTAGCAAGCAGCGAAAAGGAGGCCGTGGTCTGCGGTACGGCTGCTATTGGGAAACAAAAATGCTGTCTGTTTGTTATGGAACCGTACTTTATGATGGGCAGCATGGGTAGTGCTGTTGGTGAAAAAGTAACGATATTATTTGAGTATGCCGTGCAGCACCGCCTGCCGGTTATCGGCTTTACTGTATCTGGCGGTGCCCGTATGCAGGAAGGCTTATTGTCTCTGATGCAGATGGCCAAAATAAGCGCAGCGGTAAAACGGCATAGTGATGCAGGTCTTTTGTATATTGCTGTTCTTACCGATCCGACAACGGGTGGTGTGACGGCGAGCTTCGCTATGGAAGCAGATATTATTCTTGCCGAACCCGGTGCAACTGTCGGGTTTGCGGGGGCAAGAGTGATTGAGCAGACGACAAGGAAGACTCTGCCGGAAGGATTTCAAAAGTCTGAATTTGTACTGAAGCATGGATTTATTGACAGCATTATTCAACGCTCCAGCCAGAAAAGGTATCTGAATGAGCTGCTGAAAATGCATGGTGGAGGATTATGATATGAGCCTGGCTGCTTATGAACGGGTGAAGCTTGCCCGTGACAGTAAAAGACCGACAGGGCTTGACTACATTAAAAATGTTTTCGGCGGCTTTATTGAATTTCATGGTGATCGCCGTTTTGCAGATGATCCCGCTGTTGTGGGTGGCATTGCAAAGCTTTGTAATATTCCCGTGACGGTAATTGCAATTGAAAAAGGTCATACGGCAAAGGAGCGTTCCTATCGGAATTTTGGTATGCCTCAGCCTGAAGGCTATCGCAAAGCCCTGCGGCTTATGAGACAGGCTGAAAAATTCGGCAGACCAGTTATTTGTTTTGTCGATACATCCGGTGCATACTGTGGAGTCGGGGCTGAGGAACGGGGACAGGGACAGGCGATCGCTGAAAATCTGCTGGAAATGTCCACGCTTTGTGTTCCGATCATTTCTATTTTAATTGGTGAAGGCGGCAGTGGAGGTGCTCTTGGTCTTGCAGTTGCCGACAGAGTCTGGATGCTGCAAAATGCCGTATATTCTGTCATTTCCCCGGAAGGCTGCGCAAGTATCCTCTGGAAAAATGCTGCCAAAGCAGAAATGGCAGCGGCAAGCTTGAAACTAGCGGCTGAAGATGCAAAAAGTATCGGTGTGATTGAACGCATCCTTTCCGAAAATGATATCGGGAAAAAGGAATTCTATGACCGTATCCGCACCCTCCTGATGGAAGAGCTAAAAGTATTGTCTGAGGAAGCTGACCTGGTTCAGCACCGCTATGACAGGTTCCGCAAGCTGGGTGTAAGCGCAGTTGTTAAGGAGTGAAAATGAGTATATATAAGCAATACTGTAGTGAAATTGTTGATGAAAACGGCAGATTACAAAAAATAACACTGAAATATCCGGATAACTTTAATTTCGGTTATGATGTTGTTGATAAAATCGCAGATGAAACACCGCAAAAACGTGCGCTGGTCTGGTGCAACGTAGAAGGTGAAGAACATATTTTTTCGTTTGCAGATATAAAAAAGTACAGCAATCAGATGGCGAATGTGTTTCAAAGTGCAGGAATAGGCCACGGAGACCGTGTTATGCTGATCCTGAAGCGGCACTACGAATACTGGTTTGCTGCAGTGGCACTGCACAAGCTGGGTGCAGTGATGATACCGGTAACGCATATGCTGACGGTCAGCGATCTTGTATATCGCATGAAAGCTTCTAAGGCAAAGGCATTTGTATGCACTACCCAGAACGAGGTCCCAGGAAAAATTACCGAAGCGCTGGAAGAGGCTGGCATGACAGCAAAGCTCTGGTGTGTACAGGGGGATGCAGACGGCTTTGAAAATATGACAGAAGCTATGAAAGAAGCTTCTGAAGAATTTGAACGTGTGCAGACCCTGGCGGCGGATCCTATGATGCTGTATTTTACATCCGGCACTACAGGATATCCTAAAGGTGTAATTCATGATCACAGTTATCCGCTTGCACATATCGTCACGGCAAAGTACTGGCATCAGGCAGAGGAAGACGGCCTGCATTTTACTGTTGCGGAAACAGGATGGGCAAAAGCATCCTGGGGTAAGCTTTATGGACAATGGCTGGTTGGCTGTGCGGTTATGGTGTATGATTTTGATAATTTTGAGCCAAAGCAGCTGACTGCAGTTATCAACCATTATGGTGTAACCTCCTTCTGTGCACCTCCCACAGTTTATCGTTACCTTGTGCGTAAAGGCATTCCTGACATGCCAACGCTCAGACATGCAACAACAGCAGGTGAAATGTTAGCCCCTGAGGTGTTTCAAAAGTTTACAGAACGTACCGGGCTTCAACTCTGTGAGGGCTACGGACAGACTGAGACAACATTATTAATGGCGAATTTCAAAGGCTATGATGCAGTGGAGGGTTCCATGGGAACACCATCCCCCTTTTACAATCTTGAGCTTCGGGGAAAGGACGGAAAACCTGCAGGGATTGGCGAAATAGGGGAGGTTGTTATTATTCCTGAAAAGGCTGGTAAACAGCCAGGTGTATTTACTACATATCTAGACGATGATGAACAGTACGGATATGTCTGGCGTGATGGGGTATATCATACGGGTGATGCGGCATATATGGATGAACATGGCCATTACTGGTTCCATGGACGTTTTGATGATATCATCAAGACAGGCGGCTTCAGGGTTGGACCTTATGAAGTGGAAAATGTGCTGATGGAGCATCCTGCCGTTGTAGAATGCAGTGTGATCGGCGTACCGGATTCTCTGCGGGGTCAGGCGATCAAGGCAGTTGTTGTTCCTGGGGCAGGATATGAGCCGTCACAGGAGCTTGAGCTGGAAATTAAAAATTTTTGCAATCAGAAGCTTTCAGAATACAAATGGATCCGTTTCGTGGAATTCATAACTGAAATGCCTAAAACCATCAGCGGTAAGATACAAAAGACGGTGCTTCGTGGTCAGAAATAGCAGGTACCGCATTAGTTGTAATATAACATGGATTGATTTATAATACCGTTGGCAGAGGAGGAAACTCTGTAAAAGGAGATAGTATGAATAACGCATTGAATAACATGGAGAAAATACTTGACCATCAAATATGTGGTTTTCATCAGTATATATTGACATCTCCTGTACACCTGAATTATGTCAGCTGTAATCTGTGTGCAATGCTTGGGATCCAGCAAAATGAACTGTTGGATGACAGAACAGATCTTTATGCAAAAATGGTACATCCTGCAGATCTTGAAAAGTATCTTGATTTTATCCAGAATATAATTCTGAAAGAACAGACGCTTACAGGTGAGTACCGTCTTATAAAAAAAGATGGTACAGTTATCTGGGTAAAAGATACCGTTACACCCGGGAGACTGGATGATGGAACACTCATCGGGCATTCTGTTTTAACAGATATCACCGATATAAAAAACAGGAATACTGATCTGGTATTTTTGAATGAAACTGTTCCTTGCGGAATTTTAAGATATACCTGTGAAAAACAGCCGAGAATTACATATATCAATTCAAAGATGCTTGAAATCCTGCGTTTTCCAGAAGCAAAAGAGGGGGAAATTGATTATCTGGAAATGTATAAAAGCAATATCTTCCTGATGATCCCCATGGAGGAACGACGCAGATTTTCAAAATATCTGAACCGTGTTTTTTCTGCGGATGCTCCAATCGCCGGAGATATGACATTGCTTTGCTGTGACGGATACCGTGCACATGTTTTCGGGTGGGTTACGAAGTGTGTCAATGAACATGGGGAAGCAGAGTTTCAAAGTGTTTGTATGGATATTACGGAGCGTTATCAGGCACGGAAGGCGAATGAAAGCAAACGCTATCTGCGGGCTCTTACTGATGTTTATGATAAGATTTTTGAATTTAATTTTGATGCCGGCACCGTGAAATGCCTGTATTGTGAAGAGACATCTTATTTTAAGAGATTTGAAAATATAGCGATGCAAATTGAGGATGCACTGGAAAAGTGGCTGATCGCATCCGTAAACATAGAACAGCAGGATATTGTGCGGCATTTTTTCAGGGATTATTGTCAAAAGAGGCTGGATGGAATTGACGGCAGACCGCCGCAAGTCATCTATAAGGCCCGTTCTACCAATAACAGCATCAGGCAATATACGGGTATATTTATCAAAGTTGATGAATCGGTCAGTCTCTATTGCTGTCGAGAGACAAAAGAGACGGGGAATTCTGCTGCACTGAAGGAAGAAAACAATCAGCTGAAAGAAAAAATGCGGAATTTAGTCACAAAATTTTCGGATGGCATTGCAGCCTTTGAAGTTACAGCAAAGGGTCTGGTAAAGCCGCTGTATGCAACTGAAAATGTCTGTGAATTTTTTGGCTATACGGAGGAAGAATGGCTTCCACTGATGGAATGCTTCACTCCCTTAGAAAGCTTTGTTGCATACAGCGAAGTTCCTTATGAAAAATATATGGAATTACTAAGAGCCGGGGAAGCAGAGTTTGCTTATTTTGATTATCAGTCTGAGAAAGAATGTAAGATCAAGGCAATTTGTTCCGAAAAAGAGCCAAACACAAATTTTTCCCGTTATGTTATGCTTTATTCAGTAGATGGAGGTCTGGAACCGGACAGATCGACCTTGGCGGAGAAACGTACGGTGTCCATCCGCACCTTTGGTTACTTTGATGTGTTTGTAGGGGACACGCCTATTGCATTCCGCAACAAAAAATCCAAGGAGCTTTTTGCACTGCTTGTTGATCGTAAAGGGGGATATGTTACTTCTGAAGAGGCTGTCAGTTTCCTGTGGGAGGATGAGCCGGCAAATACGCTGACTCTTTCGAGATACCGGAAAGTTGCGCTGCGTTTGAAAAGCACACTGGAGGAATATGGAATTTCCGGTATTGTGGAAGCTGTCGATGGAAAACGACGTATTGTCATGGATAAGGTCGAGTGTGATCTGTATAATTATCTTTCAGGGAAAGAGGAATATTCACAGCTATTTAAGGGAAGCTACCTGACGAACTATAGCTGGGGTGAAACAACGTTGGGAGAATTGATGAATGACGAAAGGTGAAAGCTTTTGTGGGCAGAAGCAGCCCAAGTATTATCAGCTTATGACAGATCTGAAGGAGAAGGTGACAAAGGGCGAGATCCGCCCAGGCGATAAGCTTCCCTCTGAAAATGAACTGTCAGCGGCTTACCAGATCAGCCGTCAGACGGTCAGGAAAGCGCTGGCAGTACTTGATAGTGAAGGCTATATTTATGCCGAGCATGGCAGGGGAACATTTTGCCGGGAAAGAGTGATGCACACAGGAAATTCCAGAAATATTGCTGTTGTCACTACTTATCTGTCGGACTATATTTTTCCTCGGGTCATTCAGGGGATCGATGAGGTACTGACCAGAGAGGGATACAGTATTATCCTGAAAAATACAAAGAACTCCAGAAGCCAGGAGGCGAAGTGCCTGGAGGAGCTTTTACAGAAGGACATTGAGGGGATCATCATAGAGCCAAGCAAGAGCCATATTTACTGTCGTCATACGGAGCTTTATGGGAAGCTGGAGGAATACGGGATTCCTTATGTGTTTATCCAGGGGTGCTTTGATCAGCTCAGTGAAAAGCCAAAGGTGCTGATGGACGACTGCCTTGGTGGCTATCTGATCACGAAATATCTGATCGAGACCGGGCACAGGAATATCATTGGCGTGTTCAAGTCAGATGATATGCAGGGACAGAACAGGCACCGTGGCTATGTACAGGCGCTGCAGGAGGCCGGACTTGTCTATGATCCGGACAGGGTGATCTGGTTTTATACGGAGGACAGAAGGGTGCACCCTTATGATGGGATATGCAGGCTGGTACAGAAGCAGGCTGCCATGGACAGTGTCGTATGCTACAATGACCAGATCGCCATGAAGGTGATACAGGCACTGCAGGATATGGGAAAAAGGGTGCCGGAGGACATTTCTGTTACCGGCTACGACAATTCCTTTATGGCTGCAGGTGACGGCTTTCACCTGACGACCATTGTTCACCCGCAGGAAAAGCTGGGAGAGATGGCGGCAGAGCTTCTGCTTGATCTGATCCACCACAGGGAAGGTCTGGAGAGCGAACAGATCCTGATTGAGCCGGAGCTGGTGATCGGAAATTCCTGTCTTGACAGACGCTGACAAGGATGGCGGCTGCGAAAAAACAACTTGTAAAGATAAGCATACAAGTTATACCATTACAGTATAAAAGACGATTATTTCACGTATTGTAAGGAGGTATCTTGTATGTTACAGAAAAAGAATTATGTATTTTGGTTTTGCACCGGTTCTCAGGATCTTTATGGAGAGGAGTGCCTTGCAAAGGTAGCAGAGCATTCCCATAAGATCGTAGATGCACTGAATGCATCCGGACTTCTTCCCTATGAGGTGGTCTGGAAGCCTACGCTGATCACTAATGAACTGATCCGCAGAACCTTTAATGAGGCAAATCTTGATGAAAGCTGTGCCGGTGTGATCACATGGATGCATACCTTTTCACCGGCAAAATCCTGGATCCTGGGTCTGCAGGAGTATCGTAAGCCCCTGCTGCATTTCCATACCCAGTTCAATGAAGAAATTCCCTATGACAGCATTGATATGGACTTTATGAACGAAAACCAGTCTGCCCACGGTGACAGGGAATATGGTCATATTGTCAGCAGAATGCGGATCGAGAGAAAGGTAGTTGTTGGCCACTGGTCTGATCCTGTGGTAGTCGGCAAAATCGCATCCTTTATGAGAACAGCGGTAGGTATCGTGGAGAGCAGCCATATCCGTGTCATGCGTGTGGCAGACAATATGAGAAATGTAGCGGTTACCGAAGGTGACAAGGTAGAAGCACAGATCAAATTTGGCTGGGAAGTAGATGCATACCCTGTCAATGAGATCGCAGAAAGTGTGGATGCGGTTTCTGCTTCTGATGTCAATGCGCTGGTGGATGAGTATTATGAGAAATACGATATTCTTCTGGAGGGAAGAGATCCGGAGGAGTTTAAGAAGCATGTGGCTGTCCAGGCACAGATCGAGATCGGTTTTGAGCGTTTCCTGGAGGAAAAGAACTATCAGGCGATCGTAACGCACTTTGGTGATCTTGGGAAATTGAAGCAGCTTCCCGGACTTGCCATCCAGAGACTGATGGAAAAGGGCTATGGCTTTGGTGCAGAGGGTGACTGGAAGGTGGCAGCCATGGTCAGACTGATGAAGATCATGACCGGTGACATGAAGAACCCGAAGGGAACCTCCATGCTGGAGGACTATACCTACAATCTGGTGAAGGGAAAGGAAGGCATTTTGGAAGCCCATATGCTGGAGATCTGCCCTTCTATCGCAGATGGCCCTATCAGTATCAAGTGTCAGCCCTTAAGCATGGGTGACAGAGAGGATCCGGCAAGACTGGTATTTACCTCCAAGGAAGGAAGCGGTATAGCAGTATCCCTTATAGATCTCGGCAACCGGTTCCGTATGATCATCAATGATGTAGACTGCAAGAAGGTAGAAAAGCCCATGCCAAAGCTTCCCGTTGCGACCAATTTCTGGACACCACAGCCGGATATGTATACCGGAGCAGAAGCGTGGATCCTGGCTGGCGGCGCCCATCATACGGCATTCACCTATGATCTGACAGCAGAGCAGATTGGTGATTTTGCAGCTGCTATGGGTGTAGAGGCTGTTTATATTGACAAGGACACAAAAATCCGTGATTTTAAGAGAGATTTGATGCTCGGAGAGGTGTTTTACCGCTAAATTTTGTGGTATGGTAATAAGAGAAGCAAAAGGAGGTTACTTGCGAAATGGAAGCAAAAAAATTAATTGAAGAGGGAAAATCTTTCCTCGGAATAGAATTCGGTTCTACCAGGATCAAAGCAGTTGTGATTGATGAGGAAGGAAAGCCCCTTGCCAGTGGAAGCCATGAGTGGGAGAACCGCTTTGATAATGGGATCTGGACCTATACCCTTGAGGATATCTGGGGTGGATTGCAGGACTGCTATCAGGATCTTCTGAAGGATATTGACAAAACCTACGGCGTTTCTGTCAGTAGATTTGAGGGCATCGGATTTTCAGCCATGATGCACGGCTATCTGGCATTTGATGCAAAGGATGAGCTGCTGGTACCGTTCCGTACCTGGAGAAATACCATTACAGAGGAAGCGGCAGAGAAGCTGACAAAGGAATTCTCCTTTAATATTCCACAGAGATGGAGTATTGCCCATCTGTATCAGGCGATCCTGAATCAGGAAGCACATGTAAAGGATATCGCATTTTTGACCACACTGGCAGGCTATGTACATTATAAGCTGACAGGGGAAAAGGTGCTTGGTGTGGGTGATGCATCCGGTATGTTCCCGATTGACAGCACAACCGGCACCTATGATGCGGAAATGGTGGATAAGTTTGATAAACTCATCGCATCCTGTGGATTTTCCTGGAAGCTGACAGAGATCCTGCCGGGTGTCCTGACAGCCGGAGAAAAGGCTGGCGTCCTGACAAAGGAGGGAGCAGCACTTCTGGATGTCAGCGGCAGACTGGAGGCGGGAATTCCGCTCTGTCCTCCGGAGGGAGATGCAGGAACCGGCATGGCAGCAACCAACAGTGTCGGGGTCAGAACCGGTAATGTATCTGCAGGAACCAGTATCTTTGCCATGATCGTACTGGAAAAGGCTCTGTCTTCTGTTTATCCGCAGATCGATATGGTAACTACACCGGATGGGGCACCCGTTGCCATGGTACACTGCAACAACTGTACCTCTGATATCAACGCATGGGTCAATATTTTTGATGAATTTGCAGAGAGCATTGGCCACAAGGTAGACAAGAATACCTTATATACAACCCTGTTCCAGAAAGCACTGGAAGGAGATGCAGACTGCGGCGGTCTTGTTTCCTACAATTATTTCTCAGGAGAGCCGGTTACCGGCTTTGAAGAAGGGGCTCCTCTCTTTATGAGAAAGGCTGAAGATCACTTTACCCTGGCAAACTTTATGAGAACCCATATTTATTCTTCTCTTGCAGCATTAAAATCAGGACTTGATCTGCTGTTTGAGAAGGAGGATGTGAAGGTTGACAGGATGTTTGGCCACGGCGGTCTGTTTAAGACCAAAGAAGTCGGACAGAGGATCGCGGCAGCAGCCATGAATACACCAGTTTCTGTCATGGAGACAGCAGGAGAAGGCGGTGCATGGGGAATCGCTCTCCTTGCAGCTTATATGCAGGAAAAGGAGCAGAACGAAGAGCTGCAGGCATTTCTAAACAGAGCGGTCTTTGCCGGAGAAAGCGGCAGCAGTATTTCACCGGATCCTGCTGAGGTGAAGGGCTTTGAAAGCTTTATGGAGCGTTATATGAAGGGGCTTTCCGCAGAGAGAGCAGCTGTAGAGGCATTGAAGGGCTGAGCTGTTTCAGGGCAGTCGGCCCTGCAGAGGAAAAGAAGAATCCGGAGGACAGAAGAATGTTAGAAGATTTAAAGCAAAAAGTATACGAAGCGAATATGCTGCTTCCAAAGTATGGACTGGTTACCTTTACCTGGGGAAATGTCAGCGCCATTGATACCGAGAGCGGATTGTTTGTTATTAAGCCAAGCGGTGTGGATTATGAGAAGATGACACCGGCTGATATGGTTGTCATGGATCTGCAGGGAAATAAAGTAGAAGGAGATTTGAGACCTTCATCAGATACTCCTACCCATCTGGAGCTATATAAGGCATTCCCGGAGATCGGAGGTATCGTACATACTCACTCTTCCTATGCGACAAGCTGGGCGCAGGCAGGCAGAAGTATTCCCTGCTATGGAACGACCCATGCAGATTATATTTATGGCGAGGTTCCGTGTCTGCGCTGCCTGACAAAGGAAGAAATCGATGAGGCTTATGAAGAGAATACCGGTCATCTGATCGTCAATGAATTCCAGAGAATGAATAAGGAGGTCATGGCAGTACCGGCAGTTTTGTGCAAGAACCATGGTCCCTTTGCCTTCGGTAAGGATGCCATGGATGCGGTACACAATGCTGTCGTCCTCGAAGAAGTTGCTAAAATGGCGTACCGGACAGAAACCATCAATCCTAAGGTTGCACCGGCACCGCAGGAGCTGCAGGATAAGCACTATTACAGAAAGCATGGTACAAATGCCTATTATGGGCAGAACTAAAAGCGTTTGTCTGACAGGGGAAGAGAATATGCTGAAGGTATTTTTAGCTGAGGATGAATTTATCATCCGGGAAGGGATCAAAAACAATATAGACTGGCAGGCTCATGGCTATGAGTTTTGTGGAGAGGCAAGCGATGGAGAGCTTGCCTTTCCTTTGATTCAGAAGACAAGACCGGATATCCTGATCACGGATATTAAAATGCCCTTTGTAGATGGACTCGCATTAAGTCGTCTCGTAAAAAAGGAGCTTCCGGAAACAGAGATTATCATTCTCTCCGGGTATGAGGAATTTGATTATGCCAAAGAGGCGATCCAGATCGGAGTAGCCAGATATCTGCTGAAGCCTATTAATGGTGAGACGCTGCTGCAGGAGATTGATTCAGTAGCTGAAATCATCCTGGGTAAACAGAAGGAAAAGGAAATTCGTGAAAAGTATCAGAAGGAAATGGAAGAAAATTCCCTGCGGGATCAGATGGATCTGTTCCAGCATCTGGTAACGGGGGACTGTTCCATGGAGGAGCTTCTTTCTGTAGCGGATAAGCTTGATCTGAAGATCATGGCTCCCTGGTACAGCATCGTCCTTTTGAAGATACAGTCTATGAAGCATGATTATGAGGAGTATTCCGGAAGCATTGTTGTCGTGGATGAAAGAATTGCAAAGCTGGCAGAGCCTGAGCACGTGCTTGTTTTCGACAGGGCACTGGAGGGCAGAGCATTTCTTTTTAAGGCAGATTCTGAAGAGGAGCTGCTTGCCTACCAGAAGGAATATCTGGGCGATGTGAAAGAGGTGCTCTCCGGCTATGCGAATCTGCGTTATTTTGGTGGAATCGGCACTCCGGTCAACAGGCTGCGGGAGATCCCTGCGTCCTTTGAGGATGCCAGTCATGCTTTTGCGCACAGGTACCTGGTAGCAGAAAGCTGTATCCTGGACAGCAGTCTGCTTATGCAGGAAGGTGCCGCAGAACAGGAGGACTTTAGGATCAGCGCTGTGAATCCGGAACAGATCGACCGTGCGAAAATGCAGGAGTTTCTGCGGACAGGAGATCTGGATGAGGTTATTTACTTCGTAGATGAGTTTTTTGGCAAGCTGGACGGAGGTGCCATGAAATCCAGGATCTTCCGTCAGTATATCACCATGGATGCGTATTTCAGTATTGCGGATTTCCTAAAGGGGCTGGGATTGCAGAAAGATGAGATCGAGGCACCGGATCAGGACAGTTCCATTCTGCAGGATGAAAAAAGTGCCATGGATTATATTGTCAGGATCATGAATAAGGCACTTGTGCTGCGTGAGAAAAGGGCGAGCAGCCGTTATGAGGATGTGGTGAGCGAAGTCATCCATTACATTGAAGATAATTATGCGCAGGAGGAGCTGTCATTGAATCTTCTGGCGTCCCATGTGAATTTTTCCCCTAATCATCTGAGTATGATCTTCAGTCAGCAGACAGGACAGACATTGATCAGGTATCTGACTGATTACCGGATGAACCGGGCGAAGGAGCTGCTTAGGTGCAGCAGTAAGAAGAGCAGTGTGATCAGTATGGAGGTAGGGTATAAGGATCCCCATTATTTTTCCTATCTCTTTAAGAAAACACAGGGAATGACACCAACTCAGTACAGAGGAGGCAGGGCAGCAGAGGGAGAGGATTTATGATCAGAAGACTGAAGGATATTTATTACAGATCTTCTCTTGCCACCAAGATCCGGTATTCCTATCTGTTTCTGCTGATTCCGCTTCTGATCTTTCTGGTATTTACTTTTTATAATCTGTGGGACATGAACCATAATTATGAGGATATGGTCAATTCTACTGTAGTTGCCAGTGAATTCAGCCTGGACTTCAAGAAGGATTTCGACTATGAAACCTATCTTCTTATCGTAGGAAATAAGACTGTGGAGGAATCTGAACTGGATTCCATGATAGAAGAGGCTGAAAGAATCGTAGCCGGACTGGAAGAGATCACAGAGGCAGAGGATAATATAGCCAGGCTCGACAGTGTGAATAAATATCTGAGCAATCTGCGGATTTATGTAGACAGGATCGAGGAAAATCTCCAGAAGGAGAGCCATTATGAGGACAATATGGAAATCTGGGAAAATGATGTCCAAATCGTCACCTCATTGGTTGGAGATACGATGTCCCAGTACATATACTATGAGGTCAGGGGGATTCAGCAGTCGAGGGCGGCGTATCAGACATTCTTCATGAATCTGGTCCGTTTTTCCCTGCTGGGAATGGGTCTGCTCCTGCTCCTTGTCATCATCCTTTCTTATTATATCCCCAGAAGTATTACCATGCCGATCACCAGGATCAGCAGGGTAACAAATCAGGTGGCAAAAGGAAATCTGAGTGTCAGGGCTGCAGCGGAAAGCGGTGCAGAGGCGCGGATGCTCAGTGATTCCCTGAATGCCATGATAGATAAGATCAATGAACTCCTGGATCAGGTGACAACGGAACAGATAAGGCTGCGGAAGGCAGAATTTGAACTGCTGCAGGCACAGATCAATCCACATTTTCTGTATAATACACTGGATACGATCGTCTGGCTGGCAGAGGCAGGGGATCAGAAGCGGGTCGTCAGCATGGTGGGCAATCTTTCAGATTTCTTCCGGACAAGTCTGAATCAGGGCAAGGATATTATCTCTATCCGGGAGGAGCTTGCCCATGTCAGAAGCTATCTGGAGATCCAGCAGGTCAGATATCAGGACATCCTGCGTTATGAAATTACTGTACCTGAGGATCTTTATGAATATAAAATCCCTAAGATTACGATCCAGCCCCTTGTGGAGAATGCCCTTTATCACGGGATCAAGAATAAAAGAGGGCAGGGAACGATCACCATTACCGGAGAGAGGAGTGAAAATGGATTTGTCCTGTATGTAAGGGATAACGGTATCGGGATGACACAGGAGCGGCTTAATGAGGTACGTGCCGGGATACAGAAGCTTTCCTATACCGGTAAGGAGATCTATGGTCTTTATAATGTGAATGAAAGGATCCGGCTGAACTTTGGAGAGACGTATGGAATTTCCATTGAAAGTACTTACGGAGAAGGAACATGCGTAAGCATAAGCCTGCCGGATCAGTGGAAATAAAAAATCAAACCGAATTCGGAAAAAAATCAACCCCGGGTCTGAGCTGAATAGAATATTGAACCTTCGTAAGAAGTATGTGCATGGAATTTACTGTGTTTTGAGGATAAGATAATATCATCAAAACACAGTAAAACTTTTTTAAGGGAGGGTTTTCCATGAAGAAGAAATTTTTAGCAGCTATTTTAACCGCAGCCATGGTACTTGGACTTACCGCATGCGGAGGTTCAGCAGATACCGCAGCATCTTCTGATGCAGCCGCTGCTGACACAACAGAAACAACAGAGACAGCAGAGGTGGCAGATACATCTGCAGCAGGTGAGCTGATCAAGGTTGGCATCATCAACAATGATCCTAATGAATCCGGTTATCGTACAGCAAATGACAAGGATATGAAGAACATGTTCACAGAGGCAAACGGATATGAAGCATCCTTTGCATACAGCCTTAAGAATGATGAGCAGATCACAGCAGCCCAGAAGTTTATCCAGGACGGTGTTGATTATCTTCTTCTTTCTGCAGCTGATACAGCTGGATGGGATTCTGTATTAAAGGATGCACAGGATGCAGGAATCAGAGTTATCCTCTTTGACCGTACCATTGACGCGGATGAGAGCCTTTATGAAGCTTCTATCGTTTCCGATATGGCAAAGGAAGGACAGACGGCAGTTGACTGGTTAAAGGGACAGAACTTAAGCGAGTATAAGATCATCCACTTACAGGGCGTTATGGGTTCAGCTGCACAGCAGGGACGTACCGGTGCTCTGAATGATGCAGCAGCAAATGACGGCTGGACACTGGTTACCCAGCAGACAGCAGAGTGGAACGCAGAGAAGGCACAGCAGATCGTACAGTCAGTCATTGACTCCGGTGAAAGCTTCAACGTAATTTATGCAGAGAATGACGATATGGCAAAGGGTGCTGTTGCAGCACTGGATAAGGCAAACATTCCTCACGGTGTTGGCAAGGATGTCATCGTAATGGGCTTTGACTGTAACAAGTGGGCTCTGGAAGAACTGCTGAACCAGAACTGGAACTATGATGGACAGTGCAATCCTTTCCAGGCTTCCTATATCGACGATATCATCAAGAAGATCGAAGCAGGCGAGACAATCTCCGAGAAGACAATCATCATGGATGAGAAGGGATTCGATGCTTCTACCATTACCCAGGCAGATGTAGATCAGTACGGTATCTAAAACGGACTGAAGAAAGACGACAGAAAGTAAGCGCAGTGCGGCGTAGTAAATGAAGGTGGTACGCATGCACTGCGCTTCTTTTCTCCAGGAAGAGCCAAAAATAAATGGTTCTGCGGATCATTTGGAAATCAGAAATAAGGGGTGAACAGACAGTGAAAGACAATGCGGTATTAGAAGTAAAGAACATACATAAAAGCTTTCCCGGTGTACGTGCCCTGCAGGGAGTGGACTTTACTCTCCGGGAGGGAGAAATCCATGCACTGATGGGAGAGAACGGTGCCGGAAAGTCTACCCTGATCAAGGTACTGACCGGTGTTTATACCAAGGATGAAGGGGAGATTTTCATCAAAGGAAAAGAGAAGGCAATATCCATTCATTCTCCACAGGAAGCGCAGAAGCTCGGAATCAGTACAGTGTATCAGGAGATCACACTCTGTCCGAATCTTTCCGTGGCTGAGAATATGTATATCGGCCGGGAGAGCAGTGCCCTGACCAACTGGAAAAAAATGAATGCAGATGCAGATAAGATCCTGAAAAATCTGGACATTCCTGCAAAGGCAACCCAGCAGCTTGCAAGCTGCTCGATCGCAGTACAGCAGATGGTAGCGATTGCAAGGGCTGTAGATATGAACTGTAAGGTGCTGATCCTGGATGAGCCTACCTCATCCCTGGATGAGCAGGAGGTGGAAAAGCTTTTTGGACTCATGAGGGATCTGAAGTCCAGAGGGGTAGGAATTGTGTTCGTTACCCATTTCCTGGATCAGGTTTATGAGGTCTGTGACCGGATCACCGTACTTCGTGACGGTAAGCTGGTAGGAGAATATGAAATCAAAGAGCTTCCAAGAGTACAGCTTGTTTCCAAAATGCTTGGCAAGGAGCTGGATGATCTTTCTGATATTAAGGGTGAGAGTAAAGCAGAAGCTTCAGATGACTCTGTACCGGTGCTGGAAGCGAAAGGGCTGTATAGCAATGCCGGGATCAAGCCCTTTGACTTCTATATTAAGAAGGGAGAAGTCAATGGCTTCACTGGACTTCTGGGATCTGGACGGAGTGAATGCGTCCGTGCTATTTTTGGAGCCGACAAGGTGCTTGGCGGCATAGTAAAGAAGAATGGAAAAGAAGTGAAGATCACCAGTCCGCTGGCAGCCATGAAAAATGGAATCGCTTATCTGCCTGAAGATCGTAAGAGAGATGGTATCGTAGGTGATCTTTCCGTAAAGGAAAATATCATCCTGGCGGCGCAGGTGCTTCGTGGATTCTTTAAGCCTTTTTCAAAAGCAGAAAAAGAAAAGTTTGCAGAAGAATATATCAAGCTGCTGGATATTAAGACTGCATCTCCTGAGACACCGATCAAATCTCTGTCCGGAGGAAACCAGCAGAAGGTTATCCTGGCAAGGTGGCTTATGACCCATCCGGAATATCTGATCCTGGATGAGCCGACCAGAGGAATTGACGTAGGAACCAAGGTGGATATCCAGAAGCTGGTATTAAAGCTTGCCGGTGAAGGAATGAGCGTTACCTTTATTTCTTCGGAAACAGATGAAATGCTCCGTACCTGCTCAAGACTGATCGTTATGAGGGATCGCAAGGTGGTAGGAGAGCTTTCCGGAGAGGATCTGACACAGAATAAGATTATGAGCACGATTGCCGGAGGTGAAAAATGATGACAACGAAAGTAAGAAAAAAATCCGGGACGGCTGATTTCTTTGGCAGTTTGCTGCGTAAACAGATATTTATCCCAATTGCAGCACTGTTGCTTCTGGCAGTTTTCAATCTGATCGCTGATCCGTCCTTTTATAAGATCTCATTGGGATATAACAGTGCAGGAGATCCGGTTCTTTCAGGATATCTGATGACGATCCTGGACTATGGATCAGAGCTTGCGATCCTGGCGATCGGTATGACACTGGTTACAGCGGCATCTGGTGGACAGGACATCAGTGTGGGTGCAACGATCGCTATCAGCGGCAGTGTGATACTACGAGTTCTCTGTGGAACAAATTCAAGACCGGATACTCTGCAGGCACCGATCATCGTGGCATTTCTGGTAGCCTGTGTGGCAGCAATGCTCTGTGGAGCCTTTAATGGGATCCTGGTAGCCTATTTCAAGATCCAGCCGATGGTTGCCACGCTGATCCTGTTTACGGCAGGGCGTTCCATTGCAGCATGGGTCAACAACAATGAACTGCCGATCATCAGTGATCCGATATTTTCCTATTTTGGAGGATTTATTCCGGGAATCCCGATCCCTACACCGTTCTTTATTGCAGCAGCCTGTGTGGCAGTGATCATGCTGGTGATGAAGTTCACCAATCTGGGATTGTATACTCAGGCAGTGGGAATCAATGAAAACTCTTCAAGACTAAATGGTCTGAACCCGGCATTTATCAAGTTCCTGACCTTCGTTATTCTTGGGGTATGTGTAGCAGTAGCCGGTCTGATCAAAGTAAGCCGTCTGTCCTCCATTAACTATTCCGTTATTGCAAAGGACATTGAAATGGATGCCATTCTGGCAGTTGCACTTGGCGGCAACTCCTTAAGTGGTGGCAAATTCAATATGACAGCATCTATTCTTGGTGCTTATGTTATTCAGTTCCTGACAACTACACTGTACAAGTTCAATGTACAGTCAGATGCCCTTTCTGCCTATAAAGCAGTAGTGGTAATCGTACTGGTGGTACTCAGTACACCGGTAGTACGTGACTGGTTCACTGCCACCTTTAAGAAGATCAAAGCAGGAGCAGGAAGAAGGGAGGCAGCATAATGAAAAAGAAAATATCCAATATGTCAGACACCAATCTGCTTCTGACGATCACTGTTGTTGTATTCTTTGCCATGTATATTGGAGCGATCCTGTTTCAGGGAAAGGGCTTTTTAAAGCCGCAGACATTTTTTAATATTTTAAATGCTAATGCTTCTCTTATCATACTTTCCTGTGGAATGAGCATTGTTATGATCACAGGAGGAATTGATATTTCCGTGGGTGGTGTGACAGCCCTTGTCAGCATGTGCTGTGCGGTATATCTGGATTATCACCAGGGAAATGTATTCGTATCCATGCTGATCGCACTGGCTATCGGCCTTGCCTTCGGCGCGGTACAGGGTTATCTGGTAGCGTATCTGGATATCCAGCCGTTTATCGTAACACTGGCGGGCATGTTTTTTGCAAGAGGCATGACAACTATCGTAAACAGTGCTCCCTTCAATGTAGCCAACGAGGCTTTTGTCGCACTGAAGGAAACCCGCGTGATCGTACCGGGTATGGGATCGGTAAACAAGCTTGGCAAGTATGTAAATGCTTACGTGGAAATAGGTGTGGTAGCTGCCCTGATCATTGTGATCGTTCTGTTCTGTGTCCTCCGCTGGACAAAGCTTGGACGAAGCTTTTATGCAGTAGGCGGCAACAGACAGAGTGCCCTGATGCTTGGTATCAATGTAAAGAGAACGAGATTCCTTTCTCATCTGATCTGCGGACTGTTGGCAGGAATCGGTGGATTCGTATATTTCCTGCATGTAGGCTCCGGCTCCGCTTCCCATGCGAGCGGTATGGAAATGAATGCCATTGCTTCTTCCATTATCGGTGGAACCATGCTGACAGGCGGTGTTGGAAATATCATCGGTACATTCTTTGGTGTTCTTTCCTTAAGCACCATTCAGAACATTGTATCTTCTGCAGGTCTTGACCAGGCGTGGTGGACAGGAATTACCATTGCAGCAATGCTCTGTCTCTTCCTTGTTGTACAGAGTGTGGTAATTGCCAAGAAGAAAAAAGCGCTGAAAGCAGAATAAGGAAACAGACAGCAGAGGTAACTGCAGGGACAGATGTCTTTTTTGCCTGATGGCGGAAAAGTTCTGCCGGCAGCTGCCTCTTTTTTGTTTCCAGATCCCGGTGAATCAGGTATAATAGCATGTATAAGTTTACAGAAAGACGGGAAAAAGAAATGCGTTTACAGAACAGAATCTTAAAGGCAGGTATCTGTCTGCTGGCAGCAGTTTCTCTTCTTACAGGCTGTGACAAAAAGAGCGAAATGGTTCCAGCAGAAACCTCTCCGGCGCCGAAGCCGGTCGTGGTCGGATTTTCCCAGCTTGGAGCAGAATCAGACTGGAGAAGTGCCAATACACAGTCCATGAAAACGACCTTTACAGCTGAAAATGGGTACCAGCTTATTTTTGAAGACGGACAGCAGAAGCAGTCAAATCAGATCCGGGCGATCCGGACATTTATCCAGCAGGATGTGGATTATATTGTGCTGGCACCGGTGACAGAGACCGGATGGGATACGGTGCTCCAGGAAGCAAAGGATGCCGGGATTCCCGTGATCCTTCTGGACAGACAGGTAGATGCTACGGATGATTCCCTGTTTACCTGCTGGGTCGGTTCAGATTTTGAACTGGAGGGACGGAAGGTCACAGAATGGCTCAGACAGTATACGATCCGGAAGGGCATTGATCCATCTGAAATCCACATTGTCAATATCCAGGGGACGATCGGAGCATCTGCACAGATCGGAAGGACAAAGGGACTGTCCAGGGCAGCAGAGGAGAACGGCTGGGAGCTTCTGGCAGAGGTGCCAGGAGACTTTACCCAGACCAAGGGCCGGGAAGTGATGGCAGAGCTTCTCAGTACTTATGAGAATCTGAATGTGGTTTACTGTGAAAATGACAATGAGGCTTTTGGAGCCATTGAAGCGATTGAAGCAGCGGGAAAGAAAGCAGGTTCGGATCTTCAGGCAGGCGAGATCATGGTGATCTCTTTTGACGGCGTGAAAAAGGATGCCATGGAGTATGTATATGAGGATAAGATATCCTGCATCGGAGAGTGTAATCCAGAGCAGGGAGCCATGGTACAGGAGGTAATTGGAAAGCTGGAGCGGGGAGAGACACCAGAGAAGTTTTCCTATGTCCAGGAGGGGATGCTGACCCATGATGATACGGTTTTGGAAGTAATGGTCGGTGGCAAAAAATACCCGGTTACTGTAGTAACCGGGGAGATGATACAGGAATAAGAATCTTGTCAGCTGTTGCCTCTGTAAAGAAAATGTTAAAAAATAGTCTGAATAATTAAAATTCTGTAAATCCGCTTAATGTGAGCAATTTCTTATGTTATACTGAAAATCAACAAAGGAAAGAGCATAACAGAAAGGCGACGATTATTATTGAGAATTAACAGATCGAAATTCAAAGAAAAATTTGTAGAAACCCTAAAGGCAGTATTTCCTATCATAGCGATTGTACTTCTGCTTTGCTTTACCATTGCGCCGATCTCACCAAGTATTGTGATGGCGTTTCTTATAGGCGGAGTGCTTCTGATCGTGGGAATGCTGCTTTTTTCTATTGGTGTGGATCTTTCCATGACACCTATGGGAGAGAGGGTTGGAACAACAATGACAAAGAGTAAAAAGCTGAGCATTGTGATTCTGGTTGGCTTTATCATGGGATTTGTGATAACGCTTTCAGAACCGGATCTGCAGGTGCTGGCACAGCAGGTTCCTTCTGTTCCCAATATGGTACTGATCCTGGCGGTAGCGGCAGGGGTCGGCTTCTTTCTGGTAGCAGCATTGCTCCGTATGCTGCTTTCTATTTCACTTCCTAAAATGCTGGTGATCTGTTATCTGATCGCTTTTGGTCTGGCGTTGTTTGTACCGGCAGATTTTCTGTCAGTTGCTTTCGACTCCGGAGGTGTGACGACAGGACCTATGACAGTTCCCTTTATTATGGCTCTTGGTATTGGTATCAGTGCGATCCGAAGTGATAAGCATGCCTCAGATGACAGCTTTGGCCTGGTGGCACTCTGTTCTGTCGGACCGATCATCGCTGTATTGATCCTTGGACTTATTTATCATCCGGACAGTATGGATTATGTACCGCAGGCTATTCCGGAAATCCAGGACTCTGTAGCGCTCTGGCATATGTTCGCAACAGAAATTCCGGAGTATATGAAAGAAATGGTGGTCTCTCTTCTGCCGATCATTGTTTTCTTTGGCATTTTTCAGCTGATCGCAAGGGATATCAAGAAAAAGACTCTGATCAAGATCGGGATTGGTCTTGTTTATACATATGTAGGTCTGGTATTGTTTTTAACAGGAGTCAATGTAGGATTTATGCCGGCCGGCAATTATCTGGGACAGGTGATCGCAGGACTGCCCTACCGGTTTATTATCGTACCGATCGGTATGATCATCGGTTATTTCATTGTACAGGCGGAGCCGGCAGTATTTGTCCTGACCAAACAGGTAGAGGAGCTGACGGATGGGGCAATTTCGGCAGGAGCCATGGGAACCAGTCTTTCTGTTGGTGTGTCAGTTTCCATAGGCCTCGCAATGATCCGGGTACTGACAGGGATTTCTATTATGTGGTTTCTCATTCCCGGTTATGCCGTAGCATTGATACTGACCTTTTTTGTACCGAAGATCTTTACAGCGATTGCCTTTGACTCCGGTGGTGTGGCAAGCGGACCTATGACGGCAACCTTCCTGCTGCCCTTTGCCATGGGTGCCTGCAGCAGTGTGAGTGGTAATATCATTACGGACGCCTTTGGTGTAGTGGCCATGGTAGCCATGACACCGCTGATCACGATCCAGATCCTTGGTGTGATCTACAGAATTAAGGCAGAGAATCTGAAGAAGCATGCAGCAGGTATGGCAGCGACACTGGAAGCCTATGGAGATATGGAGATTATTGAATTATGAGTAAACTAAATCTGATGACAACGATCGTGGACAGGAATCAGGTCAGAAAATACCTTCATCTTTATGAGGAGGAGGGGCTGCAGATCATGCTTGTCACCCTGGGAGATGGAACTGCCTCAGGAGATGTGCTTGATTATCTGGGACTGGAAGCGACAGAAAAGGCAGTGATCTTTTCTGTACTGACAGATGAGAATTTTTATAAGACGAAGAAGAGTCTGCAGAAAAAGCTGCAGATCGATGCACCGGGAGGCGGTATTGCCTTTATCGTGCCCTTCAGCAGTATCGGGGGGAAGAAAGCACTACAGTTTTTCACAGTGGGTCAGGATTTTCAGAAAGAGGAGGAATCAGCCTTGAAGGATACTACATATGAACTTGTGATTGTGATCGCCAATCAGGGATATATTGAAATGGTTATGGATGCAGCAAGAGGAGCCGGAGCTTATGGCGGCACGGTGATCCATGCCAAGGGCACCGGTATGGAGCAGGCCGAGAAATTTATGGGCGTGTCTCTGGCGGCCGAGAAGGAAATGATCTTTATCGTGGCAAAGAAGGAGCAGAAGAATGATATCATGAAGGCTGTGATGGAACAGGCAGGACTGGATACCAAGGCAAAATCCATCGTATTTTCCCTGCCTGTTACTGATACCGCAGGCCTGCGACTGCTGGAGGATTAAACAGCTCAGACATCAGTCATAAATATCCACTTTGATCCTGTCCTCATAGGGCTTTATCAGCTCGTTAACGACCTGATAAGCCAGAGAGCGGGAATCTTCTATGATCTCATGGCAGTTTGCCTCTGTGACGTTGTGATCATTCCTGATCATACTGTCGCAGATGTACTGGTTGATCTCCGGGGAGAAGTGAAGCAGATCCATATAGTTATCCAGATTTGTTACGATCTCCCTGTCATTCAGGAAATAATACAGTTCCACATTCTCATAAGTAAGAAGCTTTTCCATGGCCTGTTCCATGTTGTACAGGTAGCTTTCTGTTTCTCCATTCCGGTAGATATTGTCCCACCAGAGCATGGAATATGGTGGAATGGAAATTTTAAATTGTGTTTCAGGGTGGGCTTCAATCTCTGCACAGAGCAGGGCAAGATTTCCGTTGAGCTTATCCTGATAGCAGTTTTCCGGCTTCATATCTTCAATGTTCATTTTCCGGATATAAAGTCCCAGGATCATATCCTCATTAAAGGATTTCCACTGGGCCCAGTTGTATGAATTCCCCTCGTCGTAGTCAACGGTCAGTGACTGGGCGATCATGTAGGGTATCTTTTCAAAAAGCACATCCTTGTTCAGGAGATATTCAATGTCGTTCAGATGGTTGTCATCATAGAGGTACATAGGACAGCCGGTGCTTTCAAAGGTAGTGACCGGGTCGGCGCAGAGGGCAGAGGGATCCAGGTTATAAAAAACATAATTTATCGTATGGTTCCGGAAAGCGATATCCAGCAGATAGCAGAGATCTGCGGTAGCGCCATAAGACCGGATCGCCTTGATGGAGGTACAGCCAAAGCCTTCATCAAACCAGTGGTTATTATAGTTTTCAGATACAGAAGAACCGGCAATCACAGCGTCGTAGTCAAAGTTCTTCAACGAGCCTGCACACTGGTATTCCTTGTCAGTCAGGACGGCTTTCAACCCTGGCAGAGGCTTGTGATACTGATAAAAGGGATCAAATGTCACAACCAGAAGGATACACAATAAAAGTAAAACTGCAGTTCCTGTAAAAAAATATTTCAAAAATCTTTTTGCCATCATAAAAATCCTTTTAAAAATTAAAGTAAATAAAGGTGCTGACCTGAGAGAAGGAAATGATGCACCAGCAGAAGAGAACAACGATCACCAGAGAGAATTTTCCGGTCAGGGATTTCTCTTCAACGAGCTGCAGGGCATTTTTCCGGCTGATCAGAACAGCACTGATCACGAGCAGCAGAACAAACAGGATCAGATAAGCCGTATTCAGCAGGGAAGGCTGGAACAGATTGATCGCCTGTCTGATTAGGTAAAACTCAGGGATATCGAGCTGAGCTGCAATCTTTGTCAGATATCCGGTAGAACGGAAGGAGAAAAGATTGCGGAACATAGTAAAGGCATTTGTCATGCTGTCACTGCGGAAAAAGAACAGGGACAGATTGAAAAAGGTAAAGGTGAAGAAAACACCAAGCCATTTTGGAATATAAAATCTGGCTTTTTCTTTTTCGTTGCTGCCTCTGACACCGATCAGATGCAGATTGTCAAATACCACAAGAAGTCCCTGCATGGAACCCCATGCCACATAGGTCCAGTTGGCGCCATGCCACAGACCGCTTAAGAAAAACACGAGGAATGTATTGATCAGGGTCCGCACCTTTCCCTTACGGCTTCCACCAAGGGGAATATACACATACTGGATAAAGAAACGGGACAGGGTGATATGCCATCTCTGCCACAGCTCCTTGACGGTACAGGCCTTGTAGGGAGAATTGAAGTTCACCGGCAGCTTGATATTGAACAGAAGACCAAGGCCCATGGCCATATCACTGTAGCCGCTGAAATCAAAATAAATTTCGAAGGTATATGCCAGGATCACAAGGAGTGTAGAGGGCGAATCCAGAAAAGCAGTGTTGGTAAAACCGTAATTTACAGGGAGAGCGAGAACGTCTGCCAGCAGTACCTTTTTGGAAAGTCCAAGAGTAAAGAGGGCGATGCCTTTTGTGAAATTTTCCCGATTGAAGCTCCGAAGATGTTTATCGGCAAACTGCGGCATCATTTCTTTGTAAAGAACAATAGGACCGGCAACAAGCTGTGGGAAAAAGGTAACAAAGGTGACGTAATCAATGAAAGGATAATGTTCAGCCTTATGCTGGCATCTGTCTACGATGAAGGAAACCTGCTGGAAGGTAAAAAAGCTGATACCAAGAGGCAGCAGGATATTATGCATGGCCACATTTGTATGGAAAACGATATTGATGTTTTCAAAGAAGAAATCATAATACTTGAAATAAAATAAAAAGCCCAGATTAAAGGCAAGTCCTGCCAAAAGAAAAATGCGGTCGGACAGCTTTGTCCTGGAAAACCTGAGCAGGAAGCTGAGCAGATAATTGCCGAGTATGCTGACCAGTATGATACCCAGATAATACGGATTAAAATAGCCGTAGAACCAGAGTGACATGGCGGCAAGAAAACAGGTGGCGGTCTGATAGAAGCCCCTGCTATTCAGGAAGTACCAGCCAGCCAGTACGAGCGGCAAAAATATAAAGATAAATATATAGGAATTAAAAAGCATAAAATATCCTCCAGAACCTTCGCTATAGTATAGCATGGACCGGCATAATTTGTCTAATGCATGGAAATACTGTGAACGGAAAGAAATAAGAAAAGAGGGTACACAAAATGGGTAAATACTGGTTCATGGTACTTTTGTTTTTGGGTGTTACGGCAATAGGCTGTCAGGGGGATCATACCGGAGAGGACAGCCGGGCCTATGCAGAGGATGAAGCCGGGAGTGAAGCGGTAAATACACTGGTTTCAGGCAGTAAATACAGGATCGTCACAGATGTCATGGAGCTGCGTGACAGTGTGGAAGGGATCCTTTTGCAGGATTACTGGCCAGATACAATGCTTACGGAGGAAGAATTCGCGGAACGGACCGGCATATCCGAAAGTATGTACGACTGCTTTCTGGCAGAATACCAGCGTTCTGAAGCAGGAGTGGATATGCTTATACTGGTGAAGGCAAAGGAAGACTATGTGGAGGATGTGGAAACGTATCTGAATGATTACAGGGAGGTTCTGCTGAACATTTATGAAAAACAGCCCATGGATGAGGCAAAGATCTTTGCCTCCCGAATTGAAACTATTGGAAATTATGTCTGCTTTGTGCAGCTTGGAGCAAATATCAGTGATCTGAAGGATTCCGGACGGGAGGAAATGGTACGCCGCTGTCAGGAAGAAAATGAGAGAGCGATCGATATGATGGAGAGAAAAATTGCCCTGTTCGAGGATTAGCCGCTTTTCAGCGGTTAACGGTTTCCTCGATCAGGTCAGTAATGGCTTTTACGGCATGGAGCTGATTGCTCCTGCTCATGGCCTCAATATAGGTCTGTCTTGTAAAGTAGAGCTCTGTTATTTTTTCTGTAAGAAGGGCAGGAGAAAGATCATCATCATTCATGACCATGCTGTACCCCTGGGCTTCAAAGGATCTGGCATTGAGGATCTGGTCACCTCTGCTGCTGGCTGCAGGAAGGGGGATCAGGAGGTTCGGTTTCCTTAGGGCAAGCAGCTCACAGATGGAATTGGCGCCGGCTCTGGAAATGACTACGTCTGCAAGGGCAAAGAGATCCTTCAGCTCTGCCTTTACATATTCAAACTGCACATAGCCTTCTGTATGAAGCAGCATATTATCAATTTTATCCTTGCCGCAGATATGGACGATCTGGAAATCCTTTAACAGCTCCGGGAGTGCGTCCCGTACGGTTTTGTTGATGGAAGCGGCGCCAAGACTTCCGCCTATTACAAGGATGACAGGCTTGTTGGCTGTAAAGCCGCAGATATCAAGAGCAGCAACCTTATCACCCTTCAGCAGTTCCTCACGGATCGGGGAGCCGGTCAGGACAGCTTTGCTTTCAGGAAGGGCAGATACCGTCTCCGGGAAGTTGCAGCATACCTTTCTGGCAACCGGGATACACAGCTTATTGGCAAGGCCCGGTGTCATATCGGATTCATGGATGATACAGGGAATGTGCAGAGTTGCAGCTGCCCTTACGACAGGTACGCTGACGAAACCGCCTTTGGAAAAGACAATGTCGGGACGGATCCTCTTCAGATGATCTCTGGCCTGTACAAAGCCCTTGATGACACGGAAGGGGTCAGTCAGATTTTTCATATCCAGATAGCGCCTGAACTTGCCGGTCGCAATTCCATAGTAAGGGATATTAAAATCTGTGATCAGCTTCTTCTCAATTCCGTCATAGGAGCCAATATAGGATATTTCATAACCCAGCTCCTTCAAATGGGGAATCAGCGCAATATTGGGGGTAACGTGCCCGGCGGTGCCACCGCCTGTCAGCACGATTTTTTTGATTTCTGTATCGCTCATGAGAGCCTCCTGTTTATTGATTGCCGTTTTTGATCTCTTCCAGTGCCCTGGCAAGCTGGTCAGGACAGGAGGTTGGTTTGAAACCACAGCGGATTCCTTTCAGCTTACTGATGGCATCATCAATCCTCATACCTTCTACAAGGTGGGAAATTCCCTGAAGATTTCCGTTGCAGCCGCCATAGAACTGTACAAATTTAATAATTCCGTCCTCTACCTCTACATCAATAGAAGTGGAACAGGTTCCTTTTGTCTGATATTTCATAATAAGTACCACCTTTCTGATAAAGTATTATACCCAATGATCTGCAATTTTTAAAGTAGCATGTAAGAATTTGTCGAGAAATGGTGATGCATTTATGCACCGCTTTGCAGACAGCAATTATATAATAGAAGAAGAATTTTTAAGGAGGAATGTTATGTTGTACTCATTATGGAAATATAAACTGTTACTGTTTCTGATCATCTTATTCTTTGTCTGTAGTATTATATGCCAGATCGTTCCGGGAGTGATCCTTTCCCATCTCCTTGAGGAAACAGAGAATATGGCAGCTACTAAGAACCGACCGTTGAAACAGTGCAGGCTGAAATATATCAATTGTTGTCAGTTAAACGGACGGGTAGTCAATACCGGCGTTTTTGTGGACAGGTTTATCAGAAAGCTCACCTTTTCAGGGATTTCTCTGAACAGGATAAGCAATATGGCAGGACAGATGATGATGCTTTCCATACTGGTCACAGGGATCTGTGTCTGCCGGTGTCTTTCAGCGGGTGGGACTCTGTTTCAGATTATTCCCTATTATGTGATCAGTATACTGGAGCTTTATCTCTATTTTACACTTTCTGGAGCGGTAGATATAGCAGGACGGAAGGAAGCCCTGAAAATAGAGCTTACGGATTATCTGGAGAATCATCTGATGCCAAGACTGCAGGAAACGATGGAGGAAGAAAGCAGGGAAAAAGAGAAGCGGCCAGCAGATACAGAAGAATCTGTACAGGAGGGGAACGGGCTTGATCTGTCACAGATACGCAGGGACGAACTGGAGGAGCTTCTGCGGGAACTGATCGGATAGAAGTGCTGACATATATTTTATATGCAGAAGCAGCAGACCGGGTGTTTGACTTTTGGGGCAGGATTTTATACTATTAGAGCAGAGTACAAAAGAAAAGGCGGCTCATCACATGTCTGTAAAATGTATTGCCCTGGATATGGACAGAACGACACTAAATGCACAGGGAATGTTGTCGGAAGAAAATAAAAAGGCGATACGCCTTGCCATAGAAAAGGGTGTTCACGTGGTCATAGCAAGTGGACGTGTTTTTTCCTCTCTGCCCGGGGAAGTAACAGAGATTCCCGGAATTGAATATGCGGTCACCTGTAACGGAGCGGAGGTCTATGAAATTTCCACAGGGAGATGTCTGAAAAGCTCCTGTCTTTCACCGGAAAGTGTGGAAAGGATCCTTTCGCTGACAGAGAAAGGTGACGTGGCATACGAAGGCTTTATCCGGGGAAAAGCTTTTGCAGGAGAGGAATATGTGAAGGATCCGGTACGCTTTGGAGCGACCAGACAGGCGGTTGATTATGTTCAGAGAACCAGACAGATGGAGCCAGATATCAGGGCATTTCTGCTTTCCCATAAAGAAGAGCTGAACAGCATGGATATTATCGTGAAAAATGAGGATGTCAAGGAAGCCATCTGGGCGCTTCTGGAAAAAGAGGTTCCGGATATTTACATTACATCCTCAATAGTACAGCTTATAGAAATCTCTTCATTATACAGTGGAAAGCACAATGGAGTCAGATTTATTGCAGATCAGCTTGGCCTGTCCATGGAGGAAGTGGCAGCCTTTGGCGATGCGGACAATGACGCGGATATGCTGAAAGAGGCAGGCGTTGGAATTGCCGTAGGGAATGCTTCTGGGCTAGCTATGGAAGCGGCAGATATGGTTGTGCCCCATCATGACAGAGATGGTGTGGCAGCAGGGATCTATCGGCTGCTTGGTGAATGAAGGAGGAACGGATATATGGCAGCAAAAGGGATGGCAGACAGAAAAATGACAGCTTCCTTTCTGGAGGAAGTAAAAGAGGAAGCCGGCAGGGCAACAGAGCAGCTGATCCTGCAGGCGAAAACAGAGCCGGGTGATATTCTGATCGTTGGCTGTTCTTCCAGTGAGATTGTGGGAGAGCGGATCGGAACCTTTTCCAGTGTGGAGACGGCACAGGCGGTTTTTGAAGGAATCTATGAGGTAACGCAGGCACATGGGCTGTTTCTGGCAGCACAGTGCTGTGAGCATCTGAACCGTGCAGTGATCGTGGAAAAGGAACTGATGAAACGGGATCATCTGACCAGAGTAAATGTCGTACCAAAGCCCAAGGCCGGCGGATCCTTTGGAACTACTGCCTATCAGCGGTTTAAGGAGCCTGTAGCAGTAGAAAAGATCACAGCACAGGCAGGTATGGATATCGGGGATACCCTGATCGGTATGCATCTGCAGCCTGTGGCAGTACCCGTAAGAATAGAAGTGAAACAGATCGGAAATGCTCATCTGGTATGTGCCAGAACACGGGCGAAGTTCGTAGGCGGCAGCAGGGCAGTATATGATGAGGCGCTTTTGTAAGCGCCTCTATTTTTCTGCAAGCAGCTTCTTTAATGCAGCGATTTCAGCATCCTTTTGAGCAAGCAATTCTTCCTGTGCCTCAATCTTCTCCTGAATGCCCTTCATTCTCCGGTAGTAATCTTCTCTGGCCTGGCACTGCAGGCGTATCTTTTCCTCCTGTGTCAGATGATAGACAGTTTCTGAAGCTTCTTTTAAATATTCATTGTTTTGAGAAAGCATATGCAGTTCCTCCCAGGTTCTGGCTTTGAAGAGGGAAGCCCAGAAGTCGATATGACAGGCCTTATCCTCATCAGTTGCTAAGTGTATCTGCGTTAAGTCTAACACAGACAGCTGCAGTTTGTCACTATAAACAGTATGATTTTTTACATTCAAAAGTTTATAGGTGGCATAAAATTCCGGATGCTCTGGAAACAGTGTGAAATTCAGAAGACCGATCTGGATGGCAGGCTTCACCGATTCGTAGCTCTGTCCAGCAGAAAGCTGATCAAATTCCCGGCAGAGGTAGCTTAAGGAGCGCTCCGGTCAGTTATGTTCATTAATGACCTGCATTTCCAGGTTGATCAGGGTATTCTGGTTAAGAACTACCCGGATATCAAGGAAAAAGGTCTTATCACTGGTGGATTCGCCAAGTACGATAGGATTCGTAATCTCCACGGAAGAGATTTCTGATGGAGAAAGGTGGAGCAGCGAGGCAATGAGGCCGGTAAGTACCTTGTTGTTTCGCTGCAGGAGAGCACGGAACAGGTAGTCATTGGTCATAGGGATGGTGAGAGCACCACGTTCCGGGAGCTGGAAGTTGTTTTGATTGTCAGACATGAAAATAAGATCCTCCTTAGAATGGTGTGAAAAGTAATAAGCGAAAATATCCGGTGAAAACCGGAAGGATATTCCAAAAGGAACAAGAGTGAAATTGAAATAATTCTTCTGTGTTGAATGCAGTATATCAGCCAGCTCTATATCGTGCAAGTAGAAAAAAATTGCTGCACCGGGAAGCATAAACAGTCAGATATACAGTTTTTATACAAGAGGATGTAGGAAAGAACGGAAGGAGATCAAGATTTTGTATTGTGCAATCTGCCAGTCCGGTAAAAATGCAGAAATCTTGAAAAAATCGATATTCTCTGATACACTAGAAAAGATTTAAAGGGAAAGTTTTATCAATATAATAATAAAAGGAGTGTATATTATGAGCAAAGTAACATTTGACTATTCCAAAGCGGCTCCCTTCATTAAGGATCATGAAGTTGATTCCATGAAGAAACTGGCAGAAGATGCAAAGGAACTGCTTGTATCAAAGACAGGTGCAGGCAATGATTTCCTTGGATGGATCGATCTGCCGGTAGATTATGACAAGGATGAGTTTGCAAGAATCAAGAAGGCAGCAGCCAAGATCCAGAGCGATTCCGAGGTACTGCTTGTGATCGGTATTGGCGGATCCTACCTGGGTGCCAGAGCAGCCGTTGAGTTCTTACGTCACAGCTTCTATAACGTGGTAAGTAAAGAGATCAGAAAGACTCCTGAAATCTATTTCGTAGGAAATTCTATCAGCTCTACTTATATCAGACATCTGATGGATGTGATCGGAGACAGGGATTTTTCCATCAACATGATCAGTAAGTCAGGTACAACAACTGAGCCGGCCATTGCATTCCGTGTATTCAAGGAAATGATGGAGAAGAAGTATGGCAAGGAAGAGGCTGCCAAGAGAATTTATGCAACCACTGACAGAGTAAAGGGATCCTTAAAGCATCTTGCAACTGAGGAGGGCTATGAGACCTTCGTTGTTCCGGATGATATCGGTGGACGTTTCTCTGTACTTACCGCAGTAGGTCTTCTTCCGATCGCAGTCAGCGGAGCTGATATCGATAAGCTGATGGAGGGTGCCAGAGCAGGACGTGAAACAGCATTAAATGCACCTTTTGAAGAGAACGATTCCCTGAAATATGCAGCAATCCGTAATATCCTGTTAAGAAAAGGTAAGGAGATCGAAATCCTTGCAAACTATGAACCCAGCGTTCACTATGTATCTGAGTGGTGGAAGCAGCTTTACGGTGAGAGCGAAGGCAAGGATCAGAAGGGTATTTTCCCGGCAAGTGTAGACCTTACCACAGACCTTCACTCCATGGGGCAGTTCATTCAGGATGGTTCCAGAAATATGTTTGAGACCGTGATCAATATTGAAACAAGCAGAGAAGAGCTTGTACTGCAGGAAGAGCCTGTTGATCTGGATGGACTTAACTATCTGGCAGGAAAGAGCGTTGACTTTGTAAACAAGAGCGCTATGAACGGAACCATTCTTGCACATACAGACGGACAGGTTCCCAACCTTATGGTAAAGGTTCCTGAAGTAAATGAGTTCTATCTTGGTGAGCTGTTCTACTTCTTTGAGTTTGCCTGCGGTGTCAGCGGATATCTGCTTGGCGTAAATCCTTTCAACCAGCCTGGTGTGGAAAGCTATAAGAAGAATATGTTTGCTCTTCTTGGCAAGCCCGGCTATGAGGCACAGAGAGAAGAACTGTTAAAGAGACTGTAATAACAGATAAAGGAACAGAAAAATTATGAAGATTGTAGTACTGGAAAGAAACAGCGTGGGGACTGACATTTCCATCGAGGGGATCACTTCTCTTGGAGAAGCAGTGGTTTATCCAAATACCGTAGCGGATGAAGTCGTAGAGCGTATCCATGACGCAGAGATCATTGTAGCCAATAAAGTACCCTTAAATGAAAGCACCCTGAAGGATGCACCGAATGTAAAGCTGATCTGTGAATTTGCCACAGGCTTTGACAATGTGGATATTGCATACTGCAGGAGCAGAGGGATCAAGGTTGCCAATATCGTAGGATATTCTACCGATTCTGTTGCACAGCATACTTTTGCACTCTGCCTGTATGTACTGGAGAAATTAAAACGTTATGATGACTATGTAAAGTCAGGAACCTATGCAGCCCAGAGCCGTTTTTCCAACTTTGATCTTCCGTTCTTTGAGCTTGCAGGAAAGACATGGGGTATTGTCGGCATGGGAAATATCGGCAGAAAGGTAGCCCAGATCGCAGCCGCTTTTGGATGCAGGGTAATCTTTTACTCTGTAACCGGAAAGAGCAGCTGTACCGATTATGAGAGAGTGGATTTTGATACTCTTCTTGCAGAATCTGATGTTCTTTCCCTGCACTGCCCGTTAAGTGATCTGACAAGACATCTGATCAACAAAGAGGCACTGAAAAAGATGAAATCATCTGCAGTTCTGGTTAATGTGGCAAGAGGACCTGTTGTCTGTGATGAGGATCTTTATGAAGCGCTGGTGGAGGGTGAGATTGCAGGAGCCGGACTTGACGTTACAAGTACCGAACCTATGAAGGAATCCAATCCTTTAAGCAGAATTCAGGACAGCAGCCGTCTGATTATTACGCCGCATATGGCATGGGCCAGTGTAGAAGCACGAATCAGATGTGTCAACGAGACCGCAGAAAACATCAAAGCTTTCTTAAGCGGCGAGAACAGAAATATTGTGAATTTGTAATTGACAATTTCATACAGAAGCAGTATGATAAAGAAAATTTAAGAACACTGAAACCGTTGAAGCGGAGATAACGGTGATGATGCTCCTACAGAGAGCCTGTGATTGCTGAGAGCAGGTGGAAAACAAGTCATCAAATGGACCGCTGAGGGTGCAGGGAAAGGCATATATTTAAGAGCCGAGTATTCTGCAACGTGAGACATACGTCAGTTGTCAGGGATATGTTAGTATCTCGTAAGAGTACAGCGCAGGCTGTAAATCAAGGTGGCACCGCGGATAGTAGTAAAGCTTATTCGTCCTTGACAGAATCATAGATTCTGTCAGGGACTTTTTTATTGCCATAAGGAAGAAGCAGGAGGACATATGATCACACCATCTCTCAATGACTTACAGGAAATCAGAAAACAGGGAATCTACCGGACAGCACCAGTCAGCATGGAGATCCTTTCCGATATCAAAACACCCATAGAGGTACTTAAGATCCTGAAAAATGTTTCAGATCACTGTTATCTGCTGGAATCTGTTGCAGACAATGAGAAGTGGGGCCGGTATACCTTCCTTGGATATGATCCGAGTCTTGAGATCACCTGCCTGAACGGACAGATGAAGATTGGATCCCTTACCTTTGAAACAACGGATCCGGGAAGCTATATCAGACAGGTTGTTGCAGATCACAAGAGTCCGAAGTTTGACTACCTTCCTTCCTTTACCGGCGGACTGGTAGGCTACTTCTCCTATGATTATCTAAAGTATGCAGAGCCGACACTGCGGCTGGATGCAGAGGATACGGAAGGCTTTAAAGATGTGGATCTGATGCTGTTTGACAAGGTGATCGCCTTTGATAATTTCAGACAGAAGATCATCCTGATGGTCAACATTGATCTGGAGCATCTGGAAACAGAATATAATAGAGCTTCTCTGGAGCTGCGCAGTATGGCAGATCTGATCAAGAACGGTGAGCCAAAGGAAGATATCCCGGGACACTGCACTACACCGGTAACTCCGCTTTTCCAGAAAGAGGAATACTGTGAAATGGTGGAAAAAGCAAAGCATCATATCAAGGAAGGAGATATCTTCCAGATCGTATTATCCAACCGACTGGAAGCCGGATTTGAAGGCAGTCTCTTAAATACCTATCGGATCCTGCGTACATTAAATCCTTCACCATATATGTTTTATTTCTCCAGCAGCGATATGGAGGTAGCAGGAGCTTCACCGGAAACGCTGGTCAAGCTGGAGGATGGTGTACTGCATACCTTCCCGCTTGCAGGCACAAGGCCAAGAGGAAAGACAGAGGAAGAGGATCTCCGACTGGAAAAGGAGCTGCTTGCCGATGAAAAGGAACTGGCAGAGCACAATATGCTGGTAGATCTTGGAAGAAATGATATTGGAAAGATCAGTAGGTTCGGATCCGTTGAAGTAGAGAAATATCACTGTATTGAAAGATATTCCCACGTTATGCACATCGGATCAACGGTACGGGGAGAGATCAGGGATGACTGCGATGCCCTGTCAGCGATCGATTCCATTCTTCCGGCAGGAACACTTTCCGGGGCGCCGAAGCTTCGGGCATGCCAGCTCATCAATGATCTGGAAAACAATAAAAGAGGCATTTATGGCGGAGCCATTGGTTATATAGATTTCACTGGCAACCTGGATACCTGTATCGCTATCCGGATCGCCTACAAGAAAAATAATAAGGTATTTATCCGGAGCGGAGCCGGCATTGTAGCCGATTCTGTTCCGGAAAAGGAATATCAGGAATGTCTGAATAAGGCAGCGGCCGTAGTAAGGGCACTGGAGCTGGCAAAGGAGGTAACGGAATGATCCTTTTAATTGATAATTATGACAGCTTTTCCTATAACCTGTTTCAGCTCGTGGGATCCATTGATTCGGATATTCAGGTGATCCGGAATGATGTATCCACACCGGGAGAGATCCGGAGGTTGAAGCCTTCCTCCATCATTATCTCTCCGGGGCCGGGAAGACCGGAGGACGCAGGGATCTGTATTGATGTGGTAAAGGAACTGGCTGGGGAGATTCCGATCCTTGGAGTGTGCCTTGGACACCAGGCGATCTGCAAAGCATTTGGAGCTACAGTTTCCTATGCAAAAGAGCTGATGCACGGAAAGCAGTCACTGGCAGAGCTGGATCTCACATCGCCTGTTTTTAAGGGGCTTTATGAGAAGATCCCGGTAGCCAGATATCATTCCCTTGCAGCAGTCAGAGATACCATTCCGGACTGCCTTAAGGTGATCGCAGAAACAGAGGATGGCGAAGTCATGGCAGTCCAGCATAAGGAAAAGGCTGTGTACGGACTGCAGTTTCATCCGGAATCGATCCTGACACCGGATGGCAGAGTGATTCTTCAGAACTTTTTAAACCTTCAGAAATAAAAATACAGGAAAGAGAAAGGGCGAAAAACATGATTAAAGAAGCGATTATCAAAATTGTTGACAAACAGGATCTGACTTATGACGAAGCCTATGCAGTTATGAACGAGGTCATGAGCGGAAAGACTTCCCCCACACAGAATGCTGCTTTTCTGGCAGCACTTTCTACCAAGAGTACCAAGGCAGAGACGATCGATGAGATCGCAGGCTGTGCAGCAGCTATGAGAGAGCATGCGTTAAAGGTTGAGCACGATATGGATGTGCTGGAGATCGTAGGAACCGGTGGTGATAATGCACACAGCTTCAATATTTCCACAACCTCTGCCCTTGTGATCGCAGCAGGCGGCGTGAAGGTTGCCAAGCATGGAAACCGTGCAGCTTCCTCCCTCTGCGGAACAGCAGACTGCCTGGAAGCACTGGGTGTAAATATTGACCAGACTCCGGAGAAATGTGTGGAGCTTCTTCAGAAGGTGGGTATCTGCTTCTTCTTTGCACAGAAGTACCACACTTCCATGAAGTATGTTGGTGCAATCCGTAAGGAACTTGGAATCCGTACCGTATTCAATATCCTTGGCCCCCTGACCAACCCGGCAACTCCCAATATGCAGCTTCTTGGTGTTTATGATGAGTCACTGGTGGAGCCTCTTGCCAGAGTACTGACAAGCCTTGGTGTAAAGAGAGGCATGGTAGTATATGGAACCGACAAGCTGGATGAGATTTCCGCAAGCTCCCCTACTCTGATCTGCGAGTTTAAGGACGGAGAATACCAGACTTATACCATTACACCTGAAGAATTTGGCATGAAAACATGCAAAAAGGATGATCTGCTTGGCGGCACACCGGCAGAAAATGCAGAGATCACACGTGCGATCCTGAAGGGTGAGGACAAAGGACCAAGGAGAAATGCAGTTCTTTTAAATGCTGGTGCAGCCCTTTATATTGGCGACAGGGCAGAGAGCTTTGCAGATGGCATCCGGCTTGCCGGAGAACTGATCGACAGCGGCAAAGCACTGGAAACACTGGAAGCATTTATTAAGGAGAGCAATTCATGACATCCATTTTACATACCATTGCAGAGCATGCAAAGGTGCGGGTAGAGGAAGCCAAAAAGCAAAAGTCACTTTCTGAGGTAAAGAAGGAGGCACTGGCTATGGAGCCTCTTTCCGGATTCCCTTTTGAAAAGGCACTGGCAGAAGGCGATATCAGTTTTATCTGTGAATGTAAGAAGGCATCCCCGTCGAAAGGACTGATCGCAGAAGATTTTCCCTATGTGGAGATCGCAAGAGAATACGAGAGAGCAGGTGCATCCTGTATTTCCGTACTGACTGAGCCAAAGTGGTTTCTTGGCAGTGACCGGTACCTGCAAGAGATCACAGAAGCGGTTTCCATTCCCTGTATCCGGAAGGATTTTACCGTAGATGAATATATGATCTACGAGGCAAGACTTCTTGGTGCATCCGCAGTGCTTCTGATCTGTGCACTTCTTCCGGAGGAAACGATCCGGGAGTACATCAGGATCTGTGACAGTCTTGGACTGTCAGCACTGGTGGAAGCCCATGATGAAGAGGAAATAGCCATGGCGCTCCGGGCAGGAGCCAGGATCATTGGCGTAAACAACAGAAATCTGAAGGATTTCACAGTAGATGTCCACAATTCCGAAAGGCTTCGCAGTCTGGTTCCTCCCTCTGTTCTTTTCGTAGCAGAGAGCGGGATCAAAACAGCCGGGGATATTGGTGTACTGCGGAAAGCCGGTGTGAATGGTGTGCTGATTGGGGAGACGCTGATGCGTTCCCAGGATAAAAAAGCCATGCTTGATACATTGAAAGGAATCCGGTCATGACAAAAATTAAAATATGCGGCCTTCGGAGAGAACAGGATATCCGCTATGCCAATGAACTGATGCCGGATTATATCGGATTTGTTTTCCTGAAGGGGAAGATGCGGTATGTCACCTTTGAAGAGGCAGCACACCTTCGAAGCCTCCTGGATCCGGCAATTCCGGCGGTTGGTGTATTTGTCAACGAACCGGCAGAAAATGTGATCCGGCTTCTTCAGGCAGGGACGATCCAGATTGCACAGCTTCACGGGCAGGAAGACGAAGCCTATGCTGAAGAGCTGAGAAGAGCCGGTGATCACTGTATTATCCGGGCATTTGCAGTCAGAAGCAGCGAGGATATCCACAGAGCCTTTGCTTTTCCGGCAGATTATCCTCTGCTCGACAATGGGAAAGGAACCGGGGAAACCTTTGACTGGTCACTTTTTCAGGAGCAGGAGAAACCGTTTTTCCTGGCAGGCGGGCTTTCACCTGAGAATGTAAAAGAAGCAATAGAATGTTTTCATCCTTATGCTGTAGATGTCAGCTCAGGAGTGGAAACAGATGGATTTAAAGATTATGAGAAAATGAAGGCATTTATGGATGCCGTGAGGAGGTAACAGATGTCAAAATCAAGAGGACGCTTTGGCGTACATGGTGGTCAGTATATTCCGGAAACACTGATGAATGCCGTGATCGAGCTGGAAGAAGCGTATAACCATTATAAGGATGATCCGGAATTTAACAGAGAGCTGACTGCTCTTTTCAATGATTATGCAGGCCGTCCCAGCCGTCTTTATTATGCAGAAAAGATGACAAAGGATCTGGGTGGTGCCAAAATTTATCTGAAAAGAGAGGATCTGAACCATACCGGTTCCCATAAGATCAACAATGTACTTGGTCAGGCTCTGCTGGCGAAAAAAATGGGTAAAACAAGACTGATCGCTGAAACAGGTGCCGGGCAGCACGGTGTTGCCACAGCTACGGCAGCAACTCTGCTTGGCATGGAGTGTGTGGTTTTCATGGGTGAAGAGGATACGAAGCGTCAGGCACTGAACGTATATCGTATGCGTCTCCTTGGTGCGGAAGTGATTCCGGTAAAGACCGGTACAGCGACACTGAAGGATGCTGTTTCCGAGGCTATGAGAGAGTGGACCAGCAGGATTGATGATACACATTACTGCCTTGGCTCTGTTATGGGGCCCCATCCCTTCCCGATCATGGTCAGGGACTTCCAGTCTGTGATCTCCAAAGAAATCAAACAGCAGATCATGGAAAAGGAAGGACGGCTGCCGGATGTTGTGCTTGCCTGCGTGGGAGGCGGAAGCAATTCCATCGGTACCTTCTATCACTTCATTGAAGATAAAAATGTGGAACTGATCGGCTGTGAGGCTGCCGGAAGAGGAATCGATACCTTCGAGACAGCAGCAACCATTAATACTGGACGGCCTGGTATTTTCCATGGCATGAAATCCTATTTCTGCCAGGATAAATATGGACAGATCGCCCCGGTTTATTCGATCTCAGCAGGACTTGATTATCCCGGGATCGGGCCGGAGCATGCATGGCTCCATGATACCGGCAGGGCAAGCTACGTGCCGGTAACAGATGATGAAGCAGTAAACGCTTTTGAATATCTGTCACGTACCGAAGGCATTATCCCAGCGATCGAAAGCGCCCATGCAGTGGCTCATGCCATGAAGATCGCAGGAAGCTATGATAAGGATAAAATTATGGTAATTACCATTTCCGGCCGTGGTGACAAGGACTGTGCAGCCATCGCCCGTTACAGAGGGGAGGATATCAATGAGTAAGATCAAAGAAGCATTTGCAAAAGGCAAAGCATTTATTCCATTTATTACCTGTGGAGATCCGGATCTGGAAACCACCAAGGCTGTTGTAAAGAGTATGGCGGCAAATGGTGCAGACCTGATCGAGTTTGGAATTCCTTTTTCTGATCCTACTGCAGAAGGTCCTGTCATTCAGGGAGCAAACTTAAGGGCACTGACCGGTGGCGTGACAACGGACAAAATTTTTGACATGGTGCGGGAGCTGAGAAAAGAGCTCACCCTTCCCATGGTATTTATGACCTATGCCAACGTGGTATTTTCCTATGATGCAGACAAATTTATTTCCACCTGTGCAGAAATTGGAATCGATGGTCTGATCCTGCCGGATCTTCCTTATGAGGAAAAGGAAGAATTTTCAGATATCTGTAGGAAATATGGTGTGGATCTGATCTCTCTGATCGCACCTACCTCAGAAAACCGTGTGGCCATGATTGCCAGAGAGGCGGAAGGGTTTATCTATATCGTATCCAGCCTTGGTGTGACCGGTGTGCGGAGCGAGATCCGAACAGATATTTCCTCTCTCGTGAAGCTGGTAAGAGAAAATTCTTCCGTACCATGTGCTGTAGGCTTTGGTATTTCCACTCCGGAGCAGGCGGCAAAGATGGCCGATATTTCTGATGGTGCGATCGTAGGCTCTGCAATCGTGAAGCTGATTGCCCAGTACGGGAAAGAGGCAGCAGGCCCTGTCGGAGAATATGTGAAGTCCATGACAGATGCGGTTCACGCACTGTAAATTTGAATAAATGTGTAAGTGCCCCGGAACCCTCCGGGGCATTTATTATGTCATAGGAAATTGTTCCAAAATATAATTCTGAAATTTGTATATTTCAAACAAAATGTATTTTTTTATGGAAATCGGATTGACACCAGACATAAATGGAATATAATTTAGTTAACCGGTTAACAAAACCGTATTCCCATATGTATGAAAAGAGCAGATATGAAAAACAGAGTAACCATCAGGGATGTAGCAGCGGCAGCAAATGTATCCGTTGCCACAGTATCCTATGTATTAAACGGCAAGAAAAAAGTATCAGAAGAAACCAGACAGAAAATACTGGCAGTGATAGATGAGCTTGGTTTTGTACCGGATCTGAATGCCCGTGGATTATCGGTTAAGGATACGAAGCTGCTTGGGGTTGTTGTTCCCCAGACAGAGCCGGGAAGCAAGCTGATGTTCCATAATATTTTTTACAGTGAATTACTGGGAAGCATCGAATATGCTGCAAGGCAGCGGGGCTATCATGTTATTATTTCCGCTACGGATGTGACAGAGGATTACCTTCATCTGATCCAGGAAAGGAATCTGGCTGGGGTGATCATCATTGGGACCTACCAGAATCGTTTCTTCAGCGAACTGAAAACACTGGACGTGCCGGTTGTGCTGATCGACAGTTACTGTAAATATGATTATTTTCATAAGCTGAGGATTGATGACGAAGACTGTTCCTATCAGGCGACAGAATATGTGATCAGCCAGGGACACAGAAGGATTGGACTGGTGACCGGTCATCTACAGGAAGATGGTGTTATGCAGAAACGTTATCGCGGTTTCCTGCGGGCATTTGAGCAGAATGGACTCACTTTTTCTGGTGAAAATCTGTATGAAGCAACTGTGGATTATGAAAGTGGTGTCCGGGCAGCTGACTGGTTTGCGGATACGAAGGCAGATATTACGGCAGTTGTTGCCACAGCGGATGTACTGGCGATCGGCCTGATGAAGGGTTTTTACGAAAAAGGCATCCGGGTACCGGAGGAGGTATCCATTATAGGATTTGATGATCTTGATATCTCCAAGTACACGACGCCGGGACTTACGACAGTGAAACAGCCCATATCAGCCAAGGGAGAGCGTGCCGTTGAAATACTGATCGAGAATATAGAAAATCCCAAGATGGAAAAAGTGGAAGAAGTATTTCCGGTAGAATTAATAGAAAGACAAAGTATCAGAAAAAGAGTGGAGACAACATGATTTTTGAAATAATAAAAGGACAGGGGTATCAGAAGAGAATTCCGTTGGGAAACGGACTGTATGCACAGATCAGGCGGACTGAAGCAGAAAAGCTTGTGATTGACGTACCATATCAGGGTGTGTATGGTCTTGGAGAAAAGTTCGATTCTGTTAATCAGAAAGGAAAGACCGTAGAGACACAGGTAATTGAAAAGTTCTGTAATCAGGGAAATATCAGCTATTGCGTGACACCGTTTTTTATTACAGATTCCGGTCTTGGTATTTATATCAAAACCGGAAAAAAGACAGTGATTTCCCTGCAGGATGAAATTATATGTGAGATCCCGAAAGAAGCAGAGGTTACTGTTTTTACTGGAAGTATTGGAGAAATCATACAGGATTATGTGGGTCTGTTCCAGAAACCTAAGCTGCCGCCAAGATACGCATTTGGAATCTGGGTATCGGCCAATCACTGGAACTGTGAGGCAGATGTAGACAGGCTGCTTGCAGAGCTGGAAGAATATAGGTTTCCTGCAAGTGTGATCGTGCTGGAGGCATGGAGTGATGAAGCGACTTTTTACATCTGGAACGGAGCTGAATATAAGCCGGAGAAGTCCAAAGAAGGATTCAGCTATGAGGATTTTGATTTCAGAAACAGTCCTTACTGGAAGGATCCAAAGGGAATGATCGAAAAACTTCATGAAAAAGGAAAGAAGCTGGTACTCTGGCAGATACCGGTATTTAAAGGAATGGAACCTGACAGAACATCAGAGCAGCTTGACCTTGATAAGGAATATGCCACAGAGCATGGACTGGCAGTTCTCAATAAGGATGGAACACCGTATGAAATACCGAAAGGAAACTGGTTTGAAGGCTCCTACATACCGGATTTTACCAATGAAAAAACAAGGGAATTCTGGTTTCGTAAGAGACAGTATCTGACGGATATAGGCGTGGATGGATTCAAAACAGATGGCGGAGAGTTCATTTATTCCAAAGATGTATTATTTTCAGATGGAACAGATGGAGAAGAGGGCAAGAACCAGTACTGTCAGGATTATATCAATGCGTATAGTCACTTTATTACAGAGGATCAGGTATTGTTCAGCCGTGCCGGATATGCAGGTGCTTCCGGAACCCCTATCTTATGGGCAGGAGATCACCAGTCAACCAATGATGAGTTAAAGAATGTACTTCGGGCGGCTCTTTCATCTGCCATGAGTGGGATTCTTTTCTGGAGCTTTGATATAGGGGGATTTGCGGGACCGCTGCCCAGTCTTGACTTGTACAGAAGATCTACCCAGATGGCAGTATTTACACCGGTTATGCAGTGGCATTCAGAACCGGATGGAGGTCAGTTCAGGGAACTGATGCCGGGAGCTGAGGGCAATAATGAAAGAAGCCCATGGAATATAGCAATGGCATATAACAAGCCGGAATTTATCGAGGAAATGCGATACTGGCATATGCTCAGGGAAGCGTTACTGCCCTATATTTATGAATCTGCACAGACTGCAGTCCGTGAGAGCAGACCAATGATGCGGCCGCTTGTATTTGATTATCAGGCTGACAGAGCTGTGACAGACATAGAGGATGAATACCTGTTTGGAGACAGCCTGCTGGTTGCTCCTTTTATGGAAGAGGATCAGACATCCAGAAAGGTATATCTGCCGGAAGGAAAATGGCATGATCTTTTTACCGGCAGATGCTATGAAGGAAAGAAATGGCATGAATCAGACAGAAAATCCAGACTGCCGGTTTATATAAAGGCAGATGCCATGATCCCTGTGGATCATAATGGAAAAACAATCATGGTAAAGGGGGATGGTACAAAGGACATATTCTGAATTTCATACAGGGAAACATGGGAGGTTAACCGTTTAAAATGAAAAAGGAGAGCATACAATTATGAGAAAAAAATTAATTTCACTTTTATTAACAGGCGTATTAACAGCATCACTGCTTGCGGGATGCGGATCTACAGATAACAGTGCAGCTTCTGAAAATACAGCAGCTGCAGAAGAGACAGCCTCAGCAGAAGAGGCTCAGGAAGCCGTTGATCTGGCTGGAACAGAGACAACTGAAGAAGCAGTGGAAATTACTTATGCGAATTTCAATGCTTCCGGTGGAAATGAGGAAACGCTTCAGAAAATGTATGAGGCTTTTCATGACGAGTATCCCAACATTACAGTAAATATTGAAACAATCGGGTATGATGATTATTTTACACAGATGCAGACAAGAGTAGCAGGCGGTACTGCACCGGACTGTTATGAGTTAAATATCGAAAATTTTGCTGCCTATGCAAATAAGGGAGTCCTGGCAGAGCTGACCGGTATTGATACCAGTGGATACAATGCAACAGCACTGAATGCGTTTTCTGTGAATGGCAAGCAGTACGGTGTTCCTGGAAATTTCTCAAACGTAGTTCTAATTTATAATAAAGACCTGTTTGATCAGGCCGGAGTTGCTTACCCAACAGACGACTGGACATGGGATGATGCCATGGATGCCTGTGAGAAGATCAGTGCGCTTGGTGATGATATTTATGGCATTTACCAGCCAATTACCTTTAATGAATTTTTTAAGGTGGCAGCCCAGTATGGCGGAGGTGTATTAAATGCAGATAAGACAGAGTTTACTATTAATTCAGAAGAAAATCTGAAAGCAGCAACCATGATGATCAGTAAGGTTACAGATACGAATGTACAGCCTACAGAAGCACAGATGGGAGGCATGGGTGACTGGGATCTGTTTGAAAGCGGACGACTTGGCATGATTCCTACAGGTATCTGGGCATTCAATACTTTTGCAGATGCATGCGACTTTAACTGGGATATCTGTGTAGAGCCGGGTGGAACGCAGAAAGCAACCCACTTCTTCAGTAATGCACTTGTAGTTAATGCAGACAGTGATAAGAAGGAAGCTGCTGCTACATGGATCAACTGGCTGGCTTCCAGTGATACATCAGCCCAGATGAGAATTGATGCTGGATGGGATCTTCCCGCAATCAGCAATGAAGAAGTACTTTCCGGATACCTGAAGCTGACACCTCCGGAAAACCGTCAGGCTGTATTTGATTCCTTAAATTATCTTACAGTTGCTCCTATTATAGAGGATTATTCACTGATGTCAGATATTATTACCGGTAAACTGAGTCTGGCAGCAGGTGGAGAGATTACAGTACAGGAAGCACTGGATCAGGCACAGGAAGAGTGCAGTGCACAGATTTCATTACAGTAAAAGCAGAATTTGAAAAGACAGGTAAACTGCTGCATGCAAGCCATGCGGCAGTTTACCAGGAGTCTTGTAAGGAAAAAATATGAGTAAAAGGAAAGAAAAAAGAGCTTTCAGAAATGCAATTCCCTTTATGCTGCCAAGTCTTGTGGGAATGATCGTTTTCAGCTTACTGCCTATCCTGATCTCCATTGTGATCAGCTTTACTAAGTGGAATGGGCTGGACAGACTGTCATGGAAGACACTGGCAGATAATTTTGTTTTTCTGGATAATTACAAACAGATACTGGGAACAGGTGAGTTCTGGAAGGTGCTTGGCCATACCTGCTACTATATCGTGCTGTATATTCCGCTGGTTTTAGTCATGTCGCTTGTGATTGCTTCTATTTTGAACAGAAATATGAAGGGAATCACAGTATTTCGTGTCATGTACTATATTCCGGTGCTTACTTCATGGGTGGCAGCCAGTCTGATCTGGAAATGGGTATTAAGTCCACAGTATGGAATTTTAAACCAGCTGCTTGGATATCTTGGTATTTCTGGACCTGGATGGCTGACAGATAAGGTATGGGCAATGCCTGCGATCGTGCTTGCTTCTGTATGGAAGGATATGGGATTTTATGGTTTGTTTCTTTTATCGGGCTTAAAAGCGATCGACACCGGATATTATGAAGCTGCAACAGTGGATGGAGCAGGAAAAATGAAGCAGTTTTTTTCCATTACACTGCCACTCTTAAGTCCATCCATGTTTTTCTGTATTATCATGGCATTGATCAATGCTTTTCAGCTGTTCCCACAGGTACAGATCATGACAGAGGGTGGACCAAACGGTGCAACACAGGTTATGGTAGAGAGAATTTATACTTATGGATTCAAGTACTTTAAGATGGGATATGCTTCAGCATATTCATGGCTTCTGTTTGTTATCATTTTTGCTCTGACGTTGGTTCAGATGAAATTACAAAATAAGTGGGTGCATTATGAATCATAATAAATTTGGAGAAAAGCTGAAAATTATATGGAACTATGTTCTGGCATGCCTGATTGCGATTATTGTGATGATCCCGTTTTTCTGGATGCTTTCCACTTCCTTTAAAAGTAAGGGAGCGTTAATGCAGATTCCGGTTGAGTGGATTCCGAAGGAGCCTACGCTGGATGGATACAAAATGGTATTTTCAAGATTCCCGTTCCTTAGGGCGATCCTGAACAGCTTCCTGATCACCTGCAGCTACACAGTAGTTACGATCCTTTCAGCATCCATGGCGGCATTTGCTTTTACCAAGATACAGTTTCCCTACGCAAATGTGGTATTTAAGTTATATCTGGCATCCATGATGATTCCCACACAGGTGACCATGATCCCGCTGTTTGTGATCATGAATAATCTGGGACTGATCAATACCTATCCCAGTGTGATCCTGCCATCGCTGTTTCGTGCTTTCGCAGTATTCATGTTGGTACAGCAGATGAGAGGAATCCCCAATGATTACATGGAAGCTGCGCAGCTTGATGGTGCAGGTCTGTTCAGGATTTACAGGACAGTGATCCTTCCTCTTACCAAATCAGCGATTGCAACACTGACCATTACTACTTTTATGGAAAGCTGGAATGACTATCTGTGGCCATTACTTATGCTGAATGATAAAAATAAAATGACACTGACACTGGCATTAAACAGCTTGAACGGACAGTATGGTACAGAGTATAATATTTTAATGGCAGGAAGTTTACTTTCTATGATACCGATTATTGTTATTTATACTCTTGCTCAAAAATACTTTAAGGAAGGATTAATGGCTGGCGGCGTAAAGGGCTAGTCCGGGATGAAATTATGGTAAAAAAATACAGCTTTGGCAATCCCATTGAAACAGATGCAGTTGTAAAGGATATTGCAGAAACTGAATGGAAGGATGGCGTGTTCAGAAAAGTGGGCAATTCTTTTCACTATATACTCCGGCCGGATGAGATCATTTACGGTCTTGGCGAAAATGTACGTGGCATGAATAAGAGAGGCTGGCGGTATGTGAGTGAATGTGCGGACAATCCGAATCACTGCGAGCATACCAGCTCTCTTTATGGAGCACATAACTTTATCATGGTCGGTGACGGCGTGCAGAAGACCTGTGGCCTGTTTGTAGATACACCGGGCAGAGTCACCTTTGATGCCGGTTATACAGATATCGATGAACTCTGTATCACTATGGAAGATGGAAATTACAAGCTTTATCTGATCGAAGGCGCATCCTATCCTGATGTGGTAAAGGAATTCCGTGAGCTGATCGGAAGAAGCTATATTGCACCCCGCTGGGCGTTTGGTTATGGACAGAGCCGTTGGAGCTACAATACCGCAGATGAAGTCAGAGAGGTTGCAGCAGAATATAAAAAGAGAAATATCCCTATCGACAGTATTTATCTGGATATTGACTATATGGAGCGGTACAAGGACTTTACCATTAACCGGGATACCTTTGCAGATTTCGAAGATCTGGTAGAGGAAATGAAGGAGCAGAAGATCCATCTGGTTCCGATCATAGACGGTGGCGTGAAGAAAGAGGATGGCTATGATGTCTATGAGGAAGGAAAAGAAAAGGGGTATTTCTGTAAGGATGAGGATGGCGAGGACTTTGTCATCGGTGTATGGCCCGGCAAATGCTGCTTCCCGGATATGCTGAACGATGAGGCCAGAGAATGGTTTGGCGACAAGTACCGGATTCTGATCGATAAGGGAATTGACGGCTTCTGGAATGATATGAATGAGCCGGCGATCTTTTATTCAGAAAAGCGTCTGAAAAAGGTCTTTGACAAGATGGAAGAATATAAAACAGCCAACCTGGATGTCAATACCTTCTTTGAAATGACGGATCTGATCGGTACGATCTCCAATAATCCGGAGGATTATGCTTCCTTTTATCATAATTATAAGGGAAAGCGTTACCGCCATGATAAGGTGCATAACCTGTTTGGCTACTATATGACAAGATCTGCGGCAGAAGCGTTTGAGCGTTATGTGCCGGAGAAGAGAATCCTGCTGTTTTCCAGAGCATCCTATATCGGAATGCACAGGTCTGGTGGTATCTGGCAGGGGGATAATATGGCATGGTGGTCACATCTGAAGATGAATGTGAAAATGATGCCATCCCTTAATATGTGTGGCTTCCTTTACACTGGTGCAGATGTCGGTGGATTTGGTGCAGATACGACAGAGGATCTGGTCTTAAGATGGCTTGAATTTGCTGTATTTACACCTCTGCTTCGAAATCACTCCGCAAGAGGGACCAGAAGACAGGAGGTTTACCGTTTTTCCCATGTGCAGGACTTTGCGGATGTGATCGGTGTGCGTTATCAGATCCTTCCTTATATATACAGTGAATATATGAAAGCAGCACTTCGAAATACCATGATGTTCAGCCCGTTGTCTTTTATTTACGGAGAGGATGCACTGGCAGGACAGGTGGAGGATCAGCTTCTGATCGGGGAAAATATTATGATTGCTCCGGTCTGTGAGCAGAATGCTTCCGGCAGAGTGGTATATTTTCCGGAAAGAATGAAGCAGCTTATCTTCAGAAAAGGAACCGTTACAGAGGGGATTGTTTACGAAAAAGGCTTTGCCTATGTGGATATGCCGATGGGCAGTGTGAATATTTTCCTGAGAGAAGGATATCTTTTCCCGGTAGCAAAGGGTGGAAAGTGTGTAGAAGATGTTGATTTTGAAGACCTGACGCTGTATTCTTTTGGAGAAGAGATAAAACCGTATGAGTACTATCTGGACGATGGAGAAACCAAAGACTTTAATATAGAGTCACATGTCCGTATGCTGAGCTGTTAAATGACCGGAAGGCTGGCAGCAGGTTTTGTCAGCGGAAGGGAGTTAAACAGATGAGTGAAACTATAGTAACACTGAAAAAGGGAGAAGGCCGCACACTGAAAGCCGGTGGCATGTGGGTTTTTGATAATGAGATCGAAAGCATCATGGGACGTTTTGAAAATGGAAGCATCGTGACAGTACATGATTTTGACGGCTATCCTATGGGAAGAGGCTTTATCAACCAGAATTCCAAAATAAGGATCCGCCTGATGACCAGAAATATAAATCAGGAAATTGACCACGAATTCTTAAGGGACCGTGTCAGAATGGCATGGGAGTACCGCAAGAAGACTGTTGATACGGGAAGCTGCCGGGTGATTTTCGGAGAAGCAGATTTTCTGCCGGGGCTGGTGATCGACAAGTTTTCGGATGTGCTTGTAGTGGAATCGCTTGCGCTTGGCATTGACCGTTTCAAGCTGGAGATCGTGGAGCTGTTAAAGGAAGAGCTTCTGGAGGATGGCATAAGGATTCGTGGTGTCTACGAGAGAAGTGATGCCAAGGTAAGGCTGAATGAAGGCATGGAGCGGGTGAAGGGCTTCCTTTCTGAAGAGTTTGATACCAATGTTGAGATCGTTGAGAATGGTGTGAAATATCTGGTAGATGTGAGGGACGGACAGAAGACAGGATTTTTCCTAGATCAGAAATATAACCGTCTGGCGATCCAGAAGCTGTGCAAGGATGCCAGAGTTCTGGATTGCTTTACCCATACAGGTTCCTTTGCCCTGAATGCGGCGATCGCTGGAGCAAAAGAGGTTACTGGTGTAGATGCATCGGAACTGGCAGTGGAACAGGCTGCGAAGAATGCAGCGCTGAATGGTGTACAGGACAGAGCGAAGTTCATCTGCAGGGATGTATTTGAACTGCTGCCGGAGCTTGAAAAGCAGGGAGAGAAGTATGATGTGGTGATCCTGGATCCCCCAGCTTTCACCAAGTCCCGTAATTCTGTAAAGAATGCAATAAAGGGCTATCGTGAGATCAATCTCCGTGCCATGAAGCTGGTAAAGGACGGCGGCTTCCTTGCTACCTGTTCCTGCTCCCATTTCATGACTTATGAGCTGTTTACAGAAACGATCGGGCAGGCGGCCCGTAACGTGCACAAGAGACTGCGCCAGGTGGAATTCCGGACACAGGCTCCGGATCATCCGATCCTCTGGGCGGCAGACGAGTCATACTATTTGAAATTCTACATCTTTCAGGTCGTCGATGAAAAATAAGGACTGGAAAGTGGCGGTTTGGCTACGGTATTGAGATTTTTTTTAAAAGGAAGCTATGATATTATTATCATGGAAGTAATGAACAGAGAGTGATCGAGAAAATGCGGTTGCTCTTTTTTATTGTGAAGGGATTTACATATGTTATAATAAAACAAATTAACAAATCGAGATTTATCGGGATGATAAATCTATTTTGAAAGGACAGGTGTTTATGGAAAAAAGTGCGAACTCAGTTTCTGTTATTGGAGGAGCTGATGGACCGACCTCCATTTTTCTTCTTAAGAAAAATGCGAAACTTACACTAAGACATAAAATTCAAAGAACAAAAAAGAAAATTAAGCGGTTCTATGTGGGGAAAACCCTTTCATGTGAAAGCCATGGTTTGGATGAAGTAATGGAATATATCGTAAATAGATATGGGTTTGTTGAAGTCGATAAGGATGCCGAGGAATTTGCAGAAGAGTATAAGCAGATGAGAGCTTCTTTTATCATTCAATATGCTCCAGAATTATTAGGAGAATCTGCTACATGTCCTGAATTAAAGAGCGAATCGCCAGAAGATGTGGAGGTTTATATCAGGCAAAACGAGGAGAGAATGCAGAGGGCAATGGAAATCCCTTCAACAGAATTTGATATTGACTTTCATAAATTCAAAAAATCATTTGATGATATCAATGATACCATGCATATTGCTATTGAAAAAAAGTATGCATATATTGGCGGTGGGGCTAGCGGGAATAAAAAGGTGGTTAAATGCTTTCGGAGGATCTATAAAGATGTATACAGATATTACGGTGTCACAAAAGAGGATAAAGTAAGTAAATCGGAACGATATAAGGATGTGGTGCGAACCTTGGGTCAGTAATACAGTTTTGCAATCATTCAAGAAATTCATTTTTATATATCTCATTAAGAATAGTGTATTTTTTTGCTGCCAGTGTCTTTGCATACTGGCAGATGTTGTATTCATGAGTCCATCTTATAGGACAGCCTAAGTATTAGAATATGACTGTAAGGAGCAGAAAAATCAAAGTGAGGTATAGCATGAATAGAATGGTATATTGGATTTCAAATCTGTTGCATCATAGGAGTGGGTATCGGTGTTTTTGCCTTACCTGCAAATACTATAAAATGTGTAGACAGGAATCAGGTGGGAAATGATATGGGACAGGGATTTACAATAAAATGTGAGAAATGTGGTACAGAGAACAGTTATCTACAGGGAATAGGCATCATGTATTATTCGTTTTTGGAAAGAACGAAAGAGGATGTTATCAAGGGAAAGTTTGGAAAGGATGCGAAGGCATTTTTAACAGATAATCCGGACTGTGAGTTTGATGCCAGAAATGAAGTGTATCTATGTCCGGAATGTGACTATATCAAGCAGGATGTGGATTTAAAAATGAAGACAGTGGATAAAGAGTATAAAAAGGTTTATCGGTGTGGAAAATGCAGAAATGCAGAAATGAAACCGATAAAACTTGATACTGAAAGGCAGTATAAAAGATTAAGCCATATTCCATGCCCTAAGTGTAATGATAAGGGAATAAAAACGATTGGGATGTTGATGTGGGATTAGAAAGAATATGGAAGATACAGAAAAGGTATCTCTGGAAAGGCAGAAAACTATTATGCAGGAAAAAGAACGTATTGAGAAGGTGTATGAAAAGGTAATGGAACTGATTCATACAACAAACGAATTAGGAGAGCTTTATCCGGAAAAATCATTTAAGTTAGATGGTATCTTGCTTGGAAATATAGGAGAAGTTCTTGCCTCGTACCATTATGGAATAGAGCTTTTTAGACAGTCAGAACCAAAACATGATGGAAGAGTAGTATCTGATGGGAGGCTGGTGCAGATTAAGATTACACAATCCAAGAGTATTGTTTTACGAGAATGTCCGGATTACATACTGGTGTTGCACCTAAATAGAGAAACTGGAGAGGTAACAGAAATTTATAACGGTGCAGGGGATAGGGTATGGGAAGCTGCAAGGTATGTAAAGCAGATGAACCACTATACGGTATCACTAGCAAAGTTGCTTCAACTCCGGGAACAGATAAAAGATGGGGAAATCATACCTGCGATACATCCCGTCAAAAGATATGAAAAATGAGTTAGAGATGCAAAGCTGATAAACAAAGAATTTTCAAAATTGTAATAATTGAAAGAGGGCAGAACTTATGAAGAAATGCTGACAGAATTTGGTGGTAGTAAATGGGAGAAAGAAAAGCAATGCCATCTTAATCTTGATTTAAGAGAATGAATAATCAAAAGAAAAAAGGGTTTCATTCCTGCATTTAGTTAATGTGGAAATGCTAAATGTTTCTGAGATGATATGGTATAATAATTGTTGTAAAATTCGGGTAATAAATCATAATTTGTGGAGGTAAAGAGTGTATGAAAAAGGAACTGCGTATTCTGGTTATTTTAATTGCTGTGTTATTGGTAGGAACAGTAGGTTACTATTTCATGCCAAAGAAATTCGGTAAGAATGTAAATCCTTCTGAGGTAGACCATATAAATGTGTTCGATGGAAATACAGGAACTGGTTTTACTATCACCGATTCAGAAGATATCGAATATATAGTGGCGAATATTCAAGGTATTTCAATGAAAAGAGATGGCATTTCACTTGGAAGAACAGGATACAGTTTTAAAATTAGTTATATAAACAGCAACGATAAAGATATCATACCTGTATTTATTCTCAATAGTGATAATACAATTTGTAAAGATCCATTTTTCTATAGATGTGATGGTGGATTATGCTTTGATTACTTAAAAACATGTGAAGAGAAATATAGAACTAATGTAACAGAATCTATAGAAGAAAAATAACTTATTGCTGATAAATGTTTTGATGGGGCGATGGTTTTTACATTGATAATAATGGTAATTATTTTATTGGTTTTGACACCTGTAGGAATTGTTGTAGATAAAAAGATTGAAGCTTATTTTGAAAATAAAAGAGAACCTTAAATTTGAATTTTACGCACTATTAACTTTTGGATATAAAGTGCCTATATTACAAATATAGAAACGGATTTCTGTAGATTTGTTCAAGGAGGATTAAAATGGCAATTAATTTATATGGAAATGTAAGTGGTACTTATCAAAAACCAAATATAGATTTATTTGAAATGGCTCGGAAACAGAATAATCAGCCTGTAAAATTTTGTGATACAGAAGCGGGTAAAAATCTTCCGGCCATAAAGGTTAATATCTCAGAGGAAGGCTTACGTGCTTTACATGGTAGTAAGATGAAGGGTAGCGTAGATATACAAAAGCAAATGGAAGAAATGCAGTATATTTCGGAGCATCAGCCTGTGGAGAGTTTTACAAACAGATTATCAAGGGTAATGCAGAATAGTTATGTGCAGTTCTCCGAGAGTAATTCAGATGAAAAACTGACAATACAAAAAAAGGCGGATGTATTGTTGGGAGAATTCAAAAGTATTTGTGATGAGATTAACTCAGGATATGACGGTGGAACCAGAGTAAGATTTATTGAGGATTCTACGTCAACAGATGGTTTTAGAAAATTGAGTAAAGATGATGAACTGTCGATTCTGTTAAGTGAATTTAGCAATTTTGTTGAAGGACGTTTTGGTAAAACCCATCAGGAAGAAAGTGAAAAAGTAGCAAAAATTGTGAATGATTTGCAGAAGGTAAAACAGGAAATGGGACGTGGAGATATTCGGTATTATGAGCCAGAATATATTCCAAGTGATTTTGTTGAAAAATTACTGAAAGCAGCAAGTGATTATATAAAGGCATAGAAGGAAGAAACGGAAGTTCAAATTTCAGTTTGATGGAGTGACAAATTCAAGTTTGGAGAATTGAAAAAAACGGAATTTACCTATTAGGACATATAAACTGTTGACAATAAAGCTCCTATATAGTATGTTTTTGGTAAACTACTATATAGGAGCTTTTGTATGGAAATGAATGGAGGATTTCTTGTCACCAAAATAAAACAGCTTGGAGACCGGATTTTCGAGAAGATTCTCAGTGAAAAGAATATTGATGCGTTTAATGGAGCCCAGGGACGTATTCTTTATGTGCTGTGGCAGGAGGATGGTATCTCAATCAGGTCACTCTCGACTAAATGCGGATTAGCGATAACATCTCTTACTACGATGCTGGAAAGAATGGAAAATCAAGGGCTGATAAGCCGTGTTCAGTCTGAAACGGACAAAAGGAAAACACTCCTGTTTCTGACTGAGAAAGCACATACCTTAAAGGGCGAGTATGATTCTGTATCTGATGAGATGGGCAATATTTACTACAAAGGTTTTTCAAAGGAAGAAATTACCCGGTTTGAGGAATGCCTCGACCGCATCAGAAAGAATCTTGAGGAGTGGCAGAAGTCATGAGTATTTGTATCAAAGATCAGATTCAGAACATGAATATCGTCATTGGCTGCACAGTGGGGTGTGCATATTGCTATGCCCGCAACAACGTGAAACGCTGGCATATGATTGATGACTTCGCTGACCCTGAATTCTTTCCGGGTAAGCTCAAGATGATGGAAAAGAAACGTCCGCAGAACTTTCTTCTTACCGGCATGAGCGATCTCTCCGGATGGAAGTCGGAATGGAGAGACGAGATATTTGCAAAGATCCGTGAAAATCCGCAGCATCAGTTCCTGTTCCTTACCAAGCGACCTGATTTGCTGGATTTTGATACCGATCTGGAAAACGCATGGTTTGGCGTTACGGTGACGAGGAAAGCAGAACTGTGGCGTATCGACGCCCTTCGGAAAAACGTCAGAGCAAAACATTACCATGTTACCTTTGAGCCGTTATTCGACGATCCCGGCACAGTTGACCTTTCCGGAATCAATTGGATCGTTGTCGGCACCATGACCGGAGCTCAGAGCAGGAAGATTCATACGGAGCCGGAATGGGCATGGTCTCTGACGGACCAGGCACATAAGCTCGGCATTCCGGTGTTTATGAAGGAAGACCTTGTCCCTATCATATGGGATGAAAATATGATTCAGGAAATGCCGGAAGAATTTAATAAAGTGTTAGAGGTACAGAAATCATGGAAGAAGTAATGAATGGAATCCTCATTCGTGAGGTGGAAACAAAGAACATCATGACTAAGTCTAGTCTGCCGGTAGGCGGTTACTCGGTCAATCCCTATGTGGGCTGTACACATGCCTGCAAGTATTGCTATGCTTCTTTTATGAAACGCTTTACCGGGCACAAGGAGGAATGGGGCACTTTCCTTGATGTGAAGCATTGGCCGGAAATTAAAAATCCGAAGAAATATGCCGGACAGCGGGTGGTCATCGGTTCTGTGACAGATGGCTACAATCCACAGGAGGAGCAATTCGGGAATACCAGAAAACTTCTGGAGCAGCTGATCGGCAGTGACGCAGATATTCTGATCTGCACAAAGTCGGATCTTGTGGTACGGGATATTGATCTGCTGAAGAAGCTTGGACGTGTAACCGTTTCATGGTCGATCAACACACTAGATGAAAATTTCAAGAATGATATGGATTCTGCTTCGAGCATTGAGCGCCGTATCGCTGCTATGAAGCAGGTATATGAGGCAGGTATCCGTACAGTCTGTTTCGTATCCCCGGTATTCCCCGGTATCACGGATTTTGAAGCAATCTTTGAGCGGGTAAAGGATCAGTGCGATCTGTTCTGGCTCGAAAATCTCAATCTTCGAGGCGGTTTCAAAAAGACAATTATGGATTATATCGCCGGAAAATATCCTGATCTTGTACCACTTTACGACGAGATCTATAACAAGCATAACCGCAGCTACTTTGAAGCACTTGAAGTAAAAGCTGAGAAAATGGCTAAGAAGTATGATTGTGCCTTTGTGGATAATGAAATGCCTTATGGCAGAGTCCCGCAGGGGCATCCGGTGATCGTAGATTATTTCTATCATGAGGAAATCCGTGGGACAGAGAATACCGGAAAAAGAAATCGCTAACTTCCGGCTTGTAGAATTAAGAAAATCGTTGTTTATAGAGGTAAATGCAAATGGCAATTGAGTATAGAAAATTATGTGAAAAGGATCTGGATATATTCATTGAAATGAGAATAAATCAGTTGAGAGAAGAGGGGGCTAAAGAGGATATTGATTTAAAACCAGCTTTACGGGATTATTATATACGCCATATGAAAGATGGTACATTTGTTTCGTGGATAGCAGTAGATGATGAAAAAATCATTGGTACAAGCGGAATGTCATTTGTAGAAAAACCACCATATTTCGGATGTCCCAGTGGAAAGATGGGGCTTTTATCCAGCATGTTTACAAATGCCGATTACAGACGGATGGGAATTGCAAAAGAACTTTTACATAGAGTTGTTAAAGAAGCCCAAAATTATGGCTGTGGTACGATTCAAATTACAGCATCTGATATGGGAGTGAAATTATATACTGCATATGGATTTGTTCATAACGGTAATTTCATGCAATACAAACTTTAAGGAGGTCATATGAGTTTTACGATGTTATTGCTTCTCGCATACATAGTAATGGGTGTGGGAAGTTTTATCGCTTTTAAGCGAAAGCACAAAGCAATTGGTATAGCATTGCTGCTTGTAATAGTGCTTAGTGTCTTGATTTTGGGATACATGTGGATTCATTCGCCAATGTAACAATCGGAAGTTGTAGTAAAGGAGGTTTACAATGGGGTTTTGGATTTTTATGTTGATTATGGATTTGCTTCTTCCATTTACGATGATTGGTTTTGGAAGATATTTTATGAAAAAGGCTCCCAAGGAAATAAATTCAGTATTTGGATATCGGACTTCGATGTCTATGAAGAACAAAGACACATGGGAATTGTGCGCCCAGACAAGGGCGAGTAGTCTAGCAGGTGGAATGCCTGTCTGGTAAGGTCTAACCAACCGCCAGTAGCGAGTCTTGGGTGACTGCCAGTAATGGTAGTTGCTAAGCGTAGACAGCGAGAA
>OJJU01000020.1_pt1 | contig 73683 bp, 104 predicted proteins | sample 1596141 | NCBI WGS metagenome assembly OJJU01 (sample SAMEA4350150, study PRJEB24818) | metagenome | biome: human; feature: gut; material: faeces | place: Denmark | collected 2013-09
ACTTCAATATGCTGTCCGAGAAGTACCAGAACGAGCAAAAGGAGCTTGAAACAAAAATAAGACAGCTTCACGAAACGATGGAAGCCGCCGTACAGACCGCAGCGGATGCTGAAAAGTGGATTGCCCTGATGAAACAGTATGTCAACCCTGTGGAGCTGACCGCAGAACTTCTGAACACTCTAATTGAAAAAATAACCGTCCACGAAGCTGTCAAGGGCGAGGACGGAAGCCGTGAGCAGGAAGTAGAAATCTACTACCGCTTCATCGGCAAAATCGACTGACCTTTCTTTTTTTCAAGCAATATCTTTAATTAAGGGAAACGGGCAACAGTCTGCCTGAGATCACGCTGCTTGGAACTCTCTGTGAAGCATTGGACAGTAATGTTAATGAATTATTGTCCGGAGAAAAAATTGTGGATGCGGAGTATTCAAAGAAAGCGGAGGAAAATATGATGAATTTAATTGCAGACAGCAGGAAGAATGGAAAGGCAGAATTTATTTTTGGAATTATCCTGGCAGTTGTACTGATCGTACTGCTTGGACTTGGTGTACAGAGCTTTGGGGGTGGAAGTGGAGTTAAAATTGGATATTATATCGATGTGCCAAGCCTCTTTTTTCTGGTACTTGGATGTCTTGCCTTTGGGATGATCGCAGTGGAAAAGACACTGATGGGATTTCTGAGGGTAGCAGAAGCGCTGGTGATCCCGTTTAGTGTCATGGAAACAATGATCCAGATGCTGTATGTCCTGCATCATGTGAATGAAATTACCAAGCTTGGACCAAATGTGGCTGTCGCACTGTGCTCGACTCTGTATGCATTGATTATTTATGTGGTCGTAAGACTGATCAGGTTCCGGAAGGAAAGACAAAAGGTATGCTAAGATTCACAAAACAGCGTAACAGAAGTGATAACGACTTTGCAAAACACGAAATGAGAAGCACAGATCTGCTTGATGAAAGAACTTCAATGACTTATAATTTTTGTTGAAGTTCTTTTTTGTATAGGAAAGTTGATTCAGGAAGATAATTTCTGATCTGTCATACAGAAAGGCAGAAGAGGTGAAGAATGATAACCATAGATTTAATTACGGGCTTTTTGGGATCTGGAAAAACAACCTTTATCAAAAAATATGCCAGGTACCTAATGGATCAGGGACTGAAGATAGGTATTCTGGAGAATGATTTTGGGGCAGTAAATGTAGACATGCTGCTTTTGCAGGAGCTTCTGGGAGAGCAGTGTGATCTGGAAATGGTGTCCGGCGGATGTGATAAAGACTGCCATATCAGAAGATTCAAGACTAAGCTGATCGCCATGGGAATGAGCGGCTATGACAGAGTGATCGTAGAACCGTCCGGCATTTTTGATGTAGATGAATTTTTTGATTCTTTAAGGGAGGATCCACTGGATCAGTGGTATGAGATCGGAAATGTGATCACGATCGTAGATGCCCTGTTAAATCTGCGGCTTTCCGAGGAGTCAGATTATCTGCTGGCTTCTGAGGTGGCTGATGCAGGAAAGGTTATCATAAGCCATGCAGATGAAGCTGATCCGGGCCAGATTGACGGAACGGTGCAGCATCTGAATCAGGCGCTTGCGAAGATCAAATGTAAAAGACAGCTGACAAATGAGGATGTCATTGCTGAAAATATGGAACAGCTTTCTGAAAAGGCACTGGATGCTGTTTTTCACTGCGGCTACCGGCTGGAAAGCTATTGCAAGCTGGATGCTGGGGATTACAGGGGATTTGATTCTGTTTACTTTATGAATGCAGAGATTTCAGAGGAAAAGCTGAAGGAAGCAGCAGTGAAGATCCTTTTGGATCCAGCCTGTGGCAACGTATTCCGTATTAAGGGATTTATCAGGAAAGGCAGTGGATGGCTGCAGCTGAATGCTACACATAGCGTGGTCGAACTGAGGCCGATCGGAACCGGACAGGAGGTTCTTATTGTGATCGGTGAAAATCTGAAGGCGGAAGTTATCAGCGATATTCTTGGAGCGAAGCCTGCTGTATAGGAAGGTATAGGAAAAAGAAAGGAAAATACAGATGATTAAGATATTAGAGGCACTTCTGCCGGTTCTTCTTATGATGGGACTTGGTGCCTTCTGCAAGGCCAGAGGATGGCTGAAACAGGAAAGTATAAATGGGTTGAAATTTCTTGCCACAAAGATTATTCTGCCGGTAGCGATTTTTCATGCACTGTCTACGGCAGATTATAGCAGCAGTATTTTTAAAATTGTACTGATCATGTTCTGCATGCTGCTTATCTCCTTTGGGGCAGGTTTTCTGGTAAAGGGGTTTGTAAAGCCGCCATACCGAAAGTATGTACCGTTTCTGGTCAGCGTGTATGAGGGCGGCATGATGGCATATCCGCTGTATACGAATCTGTGCGGTACAGAGAATCTGTCACAGATTGCAGTACTGGATATTGCAGGACTGTTGTTCGGGTTCAGCGTTTATATGAGTCTGCTCCGGGCAGTAGATGGCTCTGAAAAGATGGGAGTGCGTGACATATGTCTGGATGCTGTGAAGAATCCGGCATTCATTGCTACCGTACTTGGTATTTTGTGTGGGCTTACCGGCATAGTCAGAGGACTTCTGGAGAGCAGTGCCGGAGACCTGTACCTGATATGTGAGTCCATGATTACCAGTCCTCTGTCAGCCATCATCCTCCTGATTGTAGGATATGAGCTGAAACCGGACAGGGCACTTATGATCCCCTGTCTGAAAACACTGCTGCTGCGTATGGCTGTGCAGGCGGTGATGATTCTTGGAGTTCTGGCTGCGGTACACCGGTTTGCAGGAAGAAATCAGCTTCTTGATCTGGCAGTTCTGATCTATATGTCAGCACCAGCGACATTCAGTCTGCAGACTTTTGTGAAAACGGAGGAAGGGTCTACTTATATTGCAACGACCAATTCTCTGTACTGTTTCATCAGTATTCTGGTGTATGCAGCAGCGGCATATCTGCTTTGATAAGTAATTATGTAACAGTTTACAAAAGAGGAATTTCATATGAGTACAATGAACACATATACGGGGAAACAGTTTGATCCCATGCTAATGACAGAGGAGGATGTAAGTCTCCGGGACATTGCCCATGCCTTAAGCCTGCTTTGCCGGGGTGGCGGACAGGTGACCTACTTCTATTCGGTAGGACAGCACAGTGTGAACTGTGCCAGGGAAGCCAGGGCACGTGGATGGTCAGATAGACTGGTGCTTGCCTGCCTTCTGCATGATGCCAGTGAGGCTTACCTTTCTGATATTATCAGGCCGGTGAAGGAGCATCTGCAGGGATATCGTGAGATTGAATCGCAGATCATGCAGGTGATTTTTGAAAAATTTGGTCTTGGTGATCTGACAGCAGAAGAGAACCGGTGCTGGAAGCAGATTGATAATGAAATGCTCAGCAATGAGATGCCGGCTATGCTAAATGGAAGGATGCCCATAGAAAAGGTAAAAATCTATTCAGAGCCAGATCTTGCAGAGCATCCGTTTCGGGAAGTAGAGGAGGAATTTTACTCCATGGCAGAAGAATTGCTTTCTCTCAGGGAATAGAAAATGAAATTCTGATACATAATATCATTGTAAAAACAGGTGAAGGAGTGGAATGCAATGATATTAAAGGAAAAAGAAAGAGCAGCGATCGAGGATCTGCAGACACAGGAAAAAAGCTGTGTGGAAAAGTATGGAAAATATGCAAAGGAAGCCAAAGACCCGGAGCTGAAGAACCTCTTTTCCAGACTACAGAAGGAGGAGCAGAAGCACTATGATTCCCTTTCGCAGGTACTGAATGGCAGTGTGCCGGACTGTGACTGCAATGACAGTCAGGGAAGGGATTATGCACCCAAGGCGGCATATTCATCCATGAGCAGCAATGCTGACAAAGAGCATGATGCATTTCTGGCTACTGACTGTATTGGCACGGAGAAGCTGGTATCCGGTGAATATAATACAGATGTATTTGTCTTTGGGGAGAGCAAGATCAGAAAACTGCTGGCCGATATCCAGATCGAAGAGCAGAATCATGCGGAGATGCTGTTCAAATACAAGATGGCAAATGGAATGGCATAAAGAGAAAAACACTTCCGCAAAAAGAAGAGGGCTGTCAGATGGGTAAATTTACCTGGACGACAGCCCTGTTTTATGCCTGCTTTCAGAACGGATTAATTCTTTGACAGCTTAAGCCAGCTTTACATAAACAGCGGTTCCACCGTCTACAGAAACACCACCTTTTTCAAGGACAGCATTGCCGCCAACCGTAGTCAGGATCTCGCCGGCAGTGTCAGGAACAAAGGCAGGCTTCCCGGCAGGATTGATGATCACAAGGATGGTTTCTTCCCTGCAGCTTCTCTGGTAAACCATAGGATAGTCATCCTTCAGGAATGTAACGGCAGCCTTGCTCTGCAGTGCAGGATGCGCCATACGAAGAGCGATCAGATGTTTTATGGTGCTGCGGAGGGAAGAGGTGTCGTTCATCTGGCTTTCCGCATCCGGACGGTCTTTGCTTTCATCCTGCTTAATATAAAGCTTTTCTGCTGCGGCAGTGGAGAAACCGGCATTGGTCATCTTATTCCACTGCATAGGGGAACGGGAACCGGTACGCTCATAGCCGCCTTCAACAGAAGTCAGCCCTTCCACATAACGCATACCGATCTCATCACCATAGTAAATAAAAGGTGCGCCCGGCATGGAAAGGAGGAACGCAAAGGCAACCTTCATTTCTTCCGGCTCCAGCCGTCTTGCCATTCTATCCATATCATGATTACCGGAAGGAATACAGATCAGTCCTTTTCCATTTGTCTTTTCATAGTTACCCTGATAGGTTTTAATAAACTCTCTGGCACTGCCAAGTCCCCTTCTTGAAAAATAAGGCTCCTCACAGCGGAAAAGATCATTGTAATGGGAAGGACCAAAGTGAAGCAGAAAGTCCATGTGGAAGCCGCCGATCAGGCTCTTGTCAGGTTCACCCCATTCGCTGACCATGGCAGCCATAGGAAATTCTTCATTTAAAAAGGTACGGATATCCTGCCAGAGTGCAATCGTACCCTTGCCGTCTTCATCATTTTTTACAAGGGAGCCGGCCATATCCACACGGAAGCCGTCACAGCCCATGGAAAGCCAGAAGCGCATGATATTTTTCAGCTCTTCCCGGGTGGAAAGAGGACCCTCATCATTCATGGACTGCTGCCATTTTTTATCCGGATCCGGCTTGTAGAAGCCGTAGTTCAGGGCAGGCTGATGGGAGAAGAAGTTGACGATACAGGAACCGTCACGGGGAGAGATGCCACGGATACAGCCCATATTGTCAGGGGATTCCCAGACGCTGTCTGTCCATACATAGCGGTCTGTATAGGCATTCTTTTCTGCCTTCATGGATTCCTGAAACCATTTGCAGGTAACAGCGGTATGGCCGGGAACCAGATCCAGGATTACATGCATATCACGCTTATGAGCCTCGGCGAACAGATTTGCCAGATCTTCATTGGTACCATAACGGGGTGCTACGGTATAATAATCCTCTACATCATAACCAGCATCGCAAAAAGGGGACTGGAAGCAGGGATTCAGCCAGATGGCAGTACATCCAAGTTCTTTGATATAATCCAGCTTACTGATGATACCGTTGATATCACCGATACCATCGGCATTGGTATCGCAGAAAGACTGGGGATAGATTTCATAAAAAACAGCATTGTCAAGCCATGCGGGCTGTTTTACAGTTGTGCTCATGAGAGATTCCTCCTTAAAAATAGTGTTTCCGTTTTTGCGGAAATGTGTTTCGACCGAAGATGAAAAAGAAGTTGTTTCTTCTTCCTTATAACGATACAATACTATTAGAAAAGGAATCATTCAACTGAAATTCTACGAAAAACTGGTATGATTCTACTGCGGATATCCAAAAGAAGATTCCATCACATTGCAGAGCAAGAAAAGACAGGACAACAGAAAGCAGATATGGAAAAAGAGAAGAGAGTACACAGTTCAATATTGATCCCCTACAGTTATTACTCCAGCCGGATCCCTGATTACTTCCCCTTTGTGCCCCTGCACTGGCACAGGGAATGGGAGCTGAATGTGATCACAGAAGGAAATGGTGTGGTACGTCTTGGGGAAAAGAAAACAGAGGCAAAGGCTGGTGATATCGTGCTGATCCAGCCAGAATTGTTGCATGCCATTACCACTGATGACAGACTGTTCTATGACACCGTAGTGTTTAGTAGTGATATGTTCGGAAACGGGGAGGACCGGAGTTACCGAAAGATGGTGCATCCTCTTTGCCTTGGCAGGGCCTGCCTGCAGATCGCTGAGGAGAAAAATGTGTGTTACAAGGAAATCAGAGAATGTGCAGATACTGTGATCTGCTGCGCAAGAGAGAATAGTGCGGAGGCAGATCTTCTGATGAAAGGAGAACTTCTGCGGCTTTTATGGTTCTTTTATGAAGGTGACCTGGTGTCCGGAAACAGGGAGCCTGTGCAGAACGGGGAGATCAAGGCGGCCATTGATTATATGTCGATCCACTATGCTGAAAATATTACCATTGCAGATCTGGCAGGGCAGGTGAATTTAAGCCAGAGCTACTTTATGCAGAAATTCAGGGAGATGGCCGGAATGGGAGCGGCAGAGTACCTGAACAGACTGCGGATCCAAAAGGCCTGCGAAGCGATCCTTGCCGGAAGCAGCATCTCCGGGGCAGCTTTCGACTGCGGATTCCGGAACCTTTCCAATTTCAACAGACAGTTCCGCATGATGGTAGGGTGTACGCCAAGAGAATACAGAGGAAGAAATGTGGCAGAAGAAACCTGAGGAAAACCAAAATCAGCAGAAAACCAGCCCCAGGATAGCAGACAGTAAGATCAGCAGAATGGGGGAAGTTGCTTTTTCCTGCATTTCGCAAACAGAAAGTCGGCAGCAAGCAGTAGAACGAAGATCAGGATACCGGGCAGATTGAGGGAAATGGCATCTCCGATCTGTGTGATCTGCAGAAGGCTTTCCAGAAGCATGGTGATGCCGGTAGACAGGATCAGAGCCACAACACAGGGTCTGACGCCGGACAGGAAAGCCTTTGCCACCAGCGTCAGGGACAGAAACTGATCAAAAAACAGGGAAATCAGGTAGATAATCAGAAAGGAAGGAATGCAGACAGCAATGGTAGCAGTTAGTGCGCCTGCAAAACCACCGCCAAAGGTAAAGAACCCGATCTTAAAAAAGCTTCCAAATAAAATTCCCAGTTTTTTCATAACGATCCTTTCACAAATTTCTCCGATTATTATAGGTTTGCAGAGGAAGAAAAGCAAGTAGAATGCAACTGACCGGAGGAAAATGCAACACAGGCGGATCAGGGTTTCCTTTTTCTTTTCCTGTGGTATGCTCACAGAACAGGAAGATATTAAACGCAGGAAAAGGAGAGAAAAAGGTGGATCGATTACTGATTCTGACATTTTGCATTTCACAGATCATAAAGGGGATCCTGTTTCCGGATTTTGAGCCGTTGCCGGTAACAGGGGAGCATATCGTAGAAACAGCAGAAGAAACATGGGTGGATAAAGATCGGCTGGAAACATATACGGATACCGGAGAAAACCGGTCGGTGACCATAAAGATCTGGTATCCGAAGGAGGAGGGCAGTTATCCCCTTGTGGTGTTTTCCCATGGAGCAGGGGGCGTACTGGAAAGCAACGCTTCCACCTGTGAAAATCTGGCCAGTCACGGGTATGTGGCGGTAGCCATTGCTCATCCCTATCAGGCTGCTTATGTCAGGAATGTAAATGGAAAGATAACACCTATTGATGCAACATTTATGGAGCAGATCATGACAGGAGGGAATGCAGAAACGGGAAACCCTGGTAAGACAGCAGAGTCTGACAGGAAAACTTCAGAGGAAGAAAAAGAAAGGCAGCTTTATGAACGCCAGATGGAATGGATGACGGTCCGGAGGGGAGATATGAATTTCGTGCTGGATACCCTTCTTGCAAAGGTAAATCAGTCAGGGAAAGCACCATACGACCGGATCGACATCGGGAAGATCGGTGTATTTGGACATTCCCTTGGCGGAGCGACAGCAGTGGCAGCAGGAAGGGAGCGGAGCGATATCAGTGCCGTCATTGATATCGAAGGAACCATGCTGGCAGAATATACCGGGTATGAGAAAGGGAAACATACTTTTTATGAAGAACCTTATCCGGTTCCTTTGCTGGATATCAATTCCAGGGCGGTGTATGAGGAAGCAAAAGGGCTGGCAGCAGAAGGAGAGGAATACGTGAATTTTTATGTAGGCCGACAGGCAGCAGATTTCAGAGAGGTGATTTTCGAGGATGCGGGGCATATGAATTTCTGTGATCTTTCACTTGCCGCTCCTATTCTTGCAGGCCTCCTTGGCACGGGCACGGTGGATGAGTGGGAATGCCTTGAAAATCTGAATGAGCTGGTGTTAAATTATTTTGACTGTTATTTAAAAGATCAGCCGCTTGTCATAAAAGACAGCTATTGAGGGGAACAGGAAAGAAACTGAGATGAAAGTAAAGATCAGGAAGATAGAGAGAAAAGAAGAGGAACAGGTGATCATAGAGTGTGTGAAGGTGACACCGCAGGTTGAGGATATCTGCGCCTACGCAAGATCTAGGGGAGAAGTGCTTTATGGCATAGTAAGGGGAAAGGATGACCCGTCTGAGAAGCAGAGTGAGCGTTTCCTGCTGACAGAAGTTCTGTATTTTGAAGCGGTGGATGAGAGAATCTTTGCCTACACGAAGGAGCAGGTATATGAGATCCGGGGAAGACTTTATGAAATAGAAGAAACTTATAAAGATAACTATTTTGTCAGATGCTCCAAATCGGTGGTACTGAATCTGATGCAGCTTCAAAGCATTTCGCCGGCATTAAACGGCAGATTCAGCGCACTGATGAAGAACGGAGAGAAGCTGATCATATCCAGGCAGTATGCGCCGGTGCTGAAAAAGATCGTTATGGGAGCATAAGGGAGGAAGGCCATGAAAAGAAAAACACTGATTCATTATCTGCTTGTATTTTTTATTGTAACTGCCTGTGTTACCATCCTGGAAGGTGTTTTTGGCATGCTGTTCTTCCCGGAGATAACATTTGGATATAAGGCATTTTTTTCACCGCCGATATTCGGCACACTTTCTGCACTGAGTGGCTTTGTGACAGATTCGGAAAGGGAGCTGACAGAAAAAGAGATGCTCTTTCGTCTGTTTCTGCAGCTTGTCCTGATAGAGCTTCTGGTATTTGGGGCCAATTATTTCTATGGGGATTTCGAGATGTTTACCTGGAAAGTGACTCTTTCACTGATCCTTGCCATTGCACTGATCTTTGTCCTTGTTTATGCTGTCATGTGGCTGAATGAATACCGTATGGCACAGCTCTTCAATGCCCGCCTGCAGAAATTGCAGGAAGAGGTATCTTTCAAGCAGGGGATATGCTATGATAGGAAAGACAGGTAACTGGATGAGGAGGAACGAATATGAAAGCATTGAGCAGCAGAACAGCAGATTTTACAGATTCCGTGATCAGACGTATGACCCGGGTTTCCAATCAGTATGGTGCCGTGAATCTTTCACAGGGCTTTCCTGATTTTGATCCCCCAAGAGAGATTACAGACCGTCTTTCTGAGGTGGCAAAAAGCGGTCCTCATCAGTATGCACTGACCTGGGGAGCACAGAATTTCAGAGAGGCTCTTGTCAGAAAGCAGGGGCATTTTTCCGGCATGAAGTTTGATCCGGATAAAGAGGTCGTAGTGACCTGTGGCAGTACGGAAGCCATGATGGCATCCATGATGAGTGTATGCAATCCGGGAGACAAAGTAGTGATCTTTTCTCCTTTTTATGAAAATTATGGCGCTGACACCATTTTAAGTGGTGCGGAGCCGGTTTATGTACCGTTAAAGCCGCCCACGTTCTGCTTTGATGCGGATGAACTGGAAGCAGCCATGAAGCAGGATGGCGTGAAAGCACTGATCCTCTGTAATCCTTCCAATCCCTGTGGTAAGGTATTTACAAGGGATGAGCTCCTGGTGATCGCTGATCTGGCGAAGAAATACGATCTTTATGTGATCACTGATGAAGTTTATGAGCACATTTTATATAAGCCTCACGTACATACTTATATGGCATCTCTGTCGGGCATGAGAGAACGCACGATCATGTGCAATTCCCTGTCAAAGACCTATTCCATTACCGGCTGGCGTCTTGGCTATGTGATTGCTCCGCCGGAAATCGCAGACCGTGTGAAAAAGGTGCACGATTTCCTGACAGTAGGTGCGGCAGCTCCGCTGATGGAGGCAGCTGTGGTCGGCCTGAACTTCGGAGATGACTATTATCAGCAGCTACAGGCACATTATACGCATATGAAGGAGCTGTTTGTGGGAGGACTTAAGGATATCGGACTTACCTTCACAGAGCCCCAGGGCGCTTACTATGTACTGATGGATATCAGTGAATTTGGATATGACAGTGACCTGGTATTCTGCGAGGAACTGGCAGAGAAGGTTGGCGTTGGCGCTGTGCCGGGCTCCAGCTTTTTCAGGGAAGATGTAAACCATCTGATCCGTTTCCACTTTGCAAAGCAGGATGAGACTCTTAAGAAGGCTCTTGACAGACTTGCCGATATCCGTACAAAGATGAAAAAATAAAGGACGGGAATACCGATGAAATATAAAATACTGGTAGCAGAGGATGATACAGATATTGCAGATTTTATCAAGCTTTATCTGGAAAATGAAGGCTATGAGGTGATTCCTTCGGCAGATGGGATGACAGCTTATGAAAAACTGAAGGAAAGCAGGGCAGATCTGGCAGTTGTTGACATCATGATGCCGAAGTTAAACGGCTATGATCTGATCCGGCGGATCCGGGAGGACAGTAATATTCCCATTATCATTTTGTCTGCGAAAAATCTGGACAGTGAAAAGATCCTCGGTCTTGATCTCGGTGCAGATGATTATCTGACAAAACCCTTCAATCCCCTGGAGCTGATCGCCAGGATACGATCTAATATCAGAAGATATTACAGCCTTGGCAGCCAGGCAGAGGCTGAGGCGAAAGAGAGCAGACAGATCCGTGTAGGTGATCTTGTACTGGATGAGGATTCCGTTACTCTGAAAAAGGGTGATCAGGTGATCACCATCACGCCTACAGAATATAAGATGCTTTCTCTGTTTATGAAGTCTCCCGGTAAGGTGTTTACCAAGATGCAGATCTATCAGGCAGTTAACGGAGAGTGCTATGTCAATGATGACAATACGCTGATGGTGCATATTTCCAATCTGAGGGACAAGATCGAGGATAATCCGAGGGAACCCAGATATATCAAAAACATAAGAGGTATCGGTTACAAAATTGAAAAGCTATAAGAAGAAAGAAAAAAGTCTGTATACCCTGCTGATCAAAAACTATGTGATTTTTGCTGCCGTCCTGCTTCTGGCAGTTCAGATCCTCGGGCTGCTGGAAGAGCTTATGGATCAGAAGATCGCACGGCTGCCCAGAATCGATCACCCAGTCGGAGAGCAGGAAAAGCTGGCGGATGAAGACTATGGATCCCTTTCCATGAAAGCTTTGCTTGGAACGGAAGGCTATTTTGATATATATACAGCAGCGGGAGAAAGGTTATACACAGACTATGATGCTTTTGGGAGCAGCTATACACTGAAGGAGATCAGTCTGATCCCGGAGTGCAATACACATGTCAGCTATGAAACAAAGAATTATGAAATGGAGGATGGCAGCAGGCAGATCCTGGTGATAGAAAGTAAAAGAGAAGAGACTACCGGATATCAGGAGAACATTGCCTATTATCTGTTTGATGGAGAATTGAGGCTTCTGGAAAGCAGTGTCTCATTTCCGTATAAGCAGATCACAGAGCGGGAGCTGCGTCTTTTCACAGCCGCAACAGATAACGGATACAGTACCTATAAATATTCCTACAGAACAGGAAATGGGGAAGACAGGATCCTTCTCATGCATGTGAAAAGAATGGACAGACAGAGGGTTAAAAGACTGATGGTATTCAAACAGATCTTTATTCCTGTTTATGTGTTGATCCTGATAGGAGCTACGCTGTTCTTCGCACTATGGATGCACAGGCGTGTAAGGGAGCCTCTTTTTATCCTGAAAAACGGGATCCAGGATTTTGCTGATGGCAAAAGGGACACCGTCCTTTCTTATCAGGGTCCCAGGGAATTTGAGGATATTTTCAGCAGCTTTAACCGGATGGCGGTGCAGCTTAAGGAAAGTGAAAGTGCCAAAGAATATCTGATCATGGAAAAGCAGCGCATGCTGGCAGATATTTCCCATGATCTGAAAACACCGATCACGGTGATTCAGGGATATGCCAAAGCAGTGGCAGATGGCCTGACGGATGAGGAGATGCAGAAGCAGTATCTGAATACAATTGTTAAAAAGGCTGAGAGCCTGACAGATATGATCAATACCTTTCACGATTACAGTAAGCTGGAGCATCCGGAATTTTGTCTGGTAAGGGAAACACAGGATCTGGCTGAGTATCTGCGGGAATATCTGGCGGAGAAATATGATGAGATCGATCTGGGCGGATTTAACCTTGAGGTGGAGATCCCTGAAGAAACGGTATCCTACAGCTTTGACCGAGTACAGATGAAGCGGGTATTTGATAATATCATTTCCAATTCCCTGCGTCACAATCCGCCTGGAACTGTTATTTATGTAACACTGCAGCAGTCAGATAAGGCGGTTCGTATAGAGATCGGAGACAGTGGCGTTGGCATTCCGCTGGAACTGCAGGATACACTTTTTGATCCCTTTATTGTCGGGGATGAATCACGGAATACAAGACAGGGCTCAGGGCTTGGACTAGCCGTGGCACATAAGATCATAGAGCTTCACGGAGGAGCTCTTTTCCTTGAAAAAGGGGAGCAGCATGGCAATGGCATCAGCACACTGTTTGTGATACGGCTGCTTAAATAAAAAAAGGCATAATGGAAATCAGAGATTCTGATCCATTATGCCTTTTTAGCGCGAAATGGTTATTCAGCCTTATATCTGTCAGCCTGCTCTGCAATCAGGGCATGGTCATCAAAGTAATTGATCTTCATTGACCTTTTGACATCATCAAGAGTCTTGGCGGCAACTTCTTCAGCTTCCATGCTTCCCTTGTGCAGAATCTCGTAAATATCAGGGATACGCTGTTCCCATTCCTTACGGCTTGTTCGGATAGGGGAGAGCTGCTCCTGAAGGACGTTGTTCAGGAATTTCTTAACCTTCACATCACCAAGACCGCCTCTTGTATAATGATCCTTTAATTCCTGAAGGCAGCTGTACTCAGGCAGATATTCAGCAAACATATCATCCTTACAGAAGGCGTCCAGATATATGAAGACAGGATTGCCCTCTACCTGGCCGGGATCAGATACCTGTAAGTGGTTAGGGTCTGTAAACATGCTCATAACCTTCTTACGAACCTCTTCTTCAGGATCGGAAAGGTAAATGCAGTTATTCAGGGATTTACTCATCTTGGCCTTTCCATCGGTACCTGGCAGACGAAGGCATGCCTTGTTGTCAGGAAGAAGGATATCAGGCTCTACCAGAGTGTCACCGTAAACGGAATTGAACTTTCTTACAATCTCCTTGGTCTGCTCCAGCATGGGAAGCTGATCTTCACCGACCGGAACGGTAGTTGCCTTGAAGGCTGTGATATCAGCAGCCTGGCTGATCGGGTAGGTAAAGAATCCAACCGGTATGCTGGCTTCAAAGTTTCGCATCTGGATTTCAGATTTAACGGTAGGGTTACGCTGCAGTCTGGAAACAGTAACCAGATTCATATAGTAAAAAGTAAGTTCAGTCAGTTCTGGGATCTGTGACTGGATCAGAAGCGTGGATTTCTCAGGATCAAGACCACAGGAAAGGTAGTCAAGAGCCACCTCAATGATATTCTGGCGGACCTTCTCCGGATTTTCTGCATTGTCTGTCAGTGCCTGCGCATCTGCGATCATGATAAAGATTTTATCGAATTCACCGGAATTCTGAAGCTCCACTCTTCTGCGGAGGGAACCGACATAGTGACCCACATGAAGTCTTCCGGTGGGTCTGTCACCGGTCAGTATGATTTTTGACATAATTTTGTTCCTCGTTTCTTCTGTGTACGGCAGGAAACCGTCCTTTTTATTATACACTATTGTGAAGCATTTTCCATATAGATTTCAAAAATAAATTCATGTACAATGAAAACAGGGAAAAGGATCTGGAATATGATCGACGGGAATAGAAGGTAGACACAGTGATGGGGAATGACAGGAAAATGAACTGGAAGAAGACGGGCAGAAGAATCAGAGAGGATGCGAAATGGGCATTTCTTACGGGAATTGTCTTTTTCGTTTATTATGAAATCGTACATTATTTTTATGGGGCATTCTGTCCTATGCTGGTGACCACAGGATTTCCCTGTGCGGGCTGTGGACTGACAAGAGCCTTTCTATATCTTGGAAGCGGACAGCTTGAAAGAGCCATGTATATGAATCCTATGGCTCTGCTTGTCATTGTCTTTGCCCTGTACTGCGGATATTACCGATATATCCGTCTGACTGCAGTAAAGCATTTTTCACTGGCGCTTGGATTGCTGATCACTGTCATGCTGGTATTTTACGGTGTCCGGATGTATCTGTATTTCCCGGACAGGGTTCCATATGTCTATACAAGGAGAAATGTGCTGGCAGAGCGCTTCCCCGGCTATCAGCAGCTGGTGGATCAGCTGCTGAACCGGATCCGTGAGAGCAGGTTATCATAATTTGTCAGAAAGCAGGCAGTTTTCTGGTACATATCCTACAGGGAGGACCATCTTCCTGATGCACCACAGGGCAGCACCAGTCCGTTTGCAGAAACCGGAAGACCGATCTCGGAGGACACCACATGGCCGCCTCTCCTTCTGGCAACAGCCGTATTCAGCATATAAGTCAGAACAGCGGGCTGCAGACCTGTTGTGTAAGAGTTGACAAGGAAGAACAGCGGTTTGTCAGAAAGGAGCTTTTCTGTCAGCTCGATAAAGGGATAAATGCTGTCTTCAATTTTCCAGATCTCTCCTTTTGGACCTCTTCCATAAGAAGGAGGATCCATGATGATACCATCGTAGGTATTGCCTCTTCGGAGCTCCCGTTCCACAAACTTCACACAGTCATCCACCAGATAGCGGATGGGGGCATCGGCAAGACCGGAGGCTGCTGCATTTTCTTTTGCCCAGGCTACCATTCCCTTGGAAGCATCCACATGGGTAACACTGGCACCGGCCTTAGCAGCAGATATGGTAGCACCGCCAGTGTAGGCAAACAGGTTCAGCACCTTGACAGGACGGCCAGCCTTCTGTATCAGGTCAGAGAACCAGTCCCAGTTCACAGCCTGTTCCGGGAAAAGACCGGTATGCTTGAAGCTGAAGGGCTTTAAATGAAAGGTCAGTGAATGATAATGAATGCTCCATTCCTGCGGAAGGTCAAAAAACTCCCATTCTCCACCGCCTTTGCTGCTTCTGTGGTAGTGGCCATTTAAATGCTTCCATTCTTTCCGTTCTTTTTTTGTATTCCAGATGACCTGCGGATCCGGGCGGAGGAGAATGTATCTTCCCCAACGCTCCAGCTTTTCTCCACAGGAGGTATCAAGTACTTCGTAATCTTTCCAGTTATCTGCGATCCACATAATCCATTTCTCCCAAACGGCCGGTAAGGCCGGTATTCTTCTATATAGATGATAGTGAAAGCAGAAGGAAAAAGCAAGCAAATACTGAAATTCCCATGTAAGGACGGGGAAAAGTGTGGTACACTGACAAAAGGAAATATGTCATTGGCAAAGGGAAGAATATATGGGAAATAAAGCAGGCAGACGGTGCGCAGGCTGCAGGAAGGAAAGCTGCAATGGCTGCAGTCTTTTTAACAGAATACAGAATCCGAAGGACCGGGAGGTGATCTTCCCGGAAGACTTTGTACCGGATCCCCGGCAGGGCTTTGGGATCGCTTTTGACGTGGGAACGACCACACTGGCAGCACTTCTCTTTGATCTTACAGACGGTCATCAGCTTGGGGCACTGACCGGTGTGAATCCGGGACGGTTTGCCGGAGCAGATGTGATCAGCCGGATCACCTATGCGGCAGGATCAGAGGAAAATGCCAAAAGGCTGCAAGGCACTCTGATCCGCAGGTTGGATGAAATGGCCGAGGCACTTGCAGATGGAAAAGAAATAAGCAGAGTTACAGTGGCAGGCAATACGGCTATGTGTGAGAGTCTTCTTGGAATGTCCGTTGAGGGCCTCTGCAGGGCACCCTTTCATAAGGACTATCAGGGCTGCTGCAGCAAAAAAGGAGAGGAGCTTGGATTTTCCTTTTTAAAGGCTGCAGAGATATTAGTACTGCCTTCTATAGATGGTTATGTCGGGGCAGATGCTCTTTCTGTGTATACATGGGTGAAAGCCATGGATGGGAGAAAAAAGATATTGGCAGTGGATATTGGAACCAACGGAGAGGTTCTGCTGTTTGGGGAAGGCAGGGATTTTGCCTGCTCAGCGGCAGCAGGACCGGCACTGGAGGGAGCTGCGGTCCTGCAGGGAATGGGGGCTGTGGAAGGTGCGATCCGGAAGGTAGCTCTGACGGGAAGGTTTCCCATGCAGGATCTGGCATGTCAGGTGATCGGAGGAGGGGAAGCGAGGGGAATCTGTGGTTCCGGTCTTATCAGTGCCCTTTCTCAGCTTGTCCGGATCGGGGTGATTGATGAAAGCGGATATATCAGAAATGCAAAGGAGCTGCGAAGGATGGGAGTTCCCGTAAGGATCTGCCAGAGAGTCAGAGAAGATGGAGAAGCAGGTGAGAGAAGGATCCTGCTTTCGGGAGAAGTGCTTCAAAAGCCTGTTTTTCTTACAGCCTCAGATATCAGGCAGCTTCAGCTCGCCAAGGGAGCTATCCGGGCAGGGATCGAAACCCTGCTTCAAAAGGCACAGATCCCGGCTAGGGAGCTTAGGCGGATCTATCTGACCGGTTCCTTTGGAAACAGTCTTTCAGCGGAAGATGTGACGGGAATAGGACTTCTGCCGGAAACAGAGAAGGAGAAGATCACCAGTGTCAGCAGCTGTGCTGGCATGGGGGCAGCCATGGCGCTTCTTTCCGGCCAGGTGCAAAGAAAGATGGAAGAGGATGCGGAAAAGATCTGTCATGTGGAGCTTGCCGGCGAACCGGATTTCCAGGAAAGATTTCTGAAGGAGATGAATTTTAAAGGCAATGAGGTTCACTGAATTTCCACCGGATTTTCAGGCAGAGATTGACGAAGCTTTAACGCGGGAGTATGATAAAGCGTGGTGCAGTGCAGACCTGAGGACAGGTTGAAAACAGAGAAAAGAGGATGGAAGAGTGGACAGAAGCTTTTTGAAGGATAAAAAAAGAATTGTTGTGAAGATCGGTACTTCCACGATCACGCATACCAGTACCGGAAATTTAAATCTTGGCAAGCTGGAAAGACTGGTGCGGATGCTGACTGATATCAGGAACCAGGATAAGGAAGTGGTAGTGGTTTCCTCCGGAGCCATCGGCGCAGGAAGAAAAGCACTGGGAATCAAGGAAAGACCGAAGACTCTTTCTGTAAAGCAGGCATGTGCTGCAGTAGGACAGGCAAGACTGATGATGATCTATCAGAAGCTGTTTGCAGAATATAACCAGACCATTGCGCAGATCCTGATCACCAAGAGGATCATGCTCAATGAGATCAGCAAAGCCAATGCGGAGAACACCTTTGCTGAGCTTCTTCGTATGGAGGTTATTCCTATTGTAAATGAAAATGACCCGATTTCTACAGATCAGATCCAGGAAGAAAATTTTGGTGATAATGATACGCTTTCTGCTAATGTGGCTGAGCTTGTAAAGGCGGATCTGCTGATCCTGCTGTCAGATATTAATGGGCTGTATACGGATGATCCAAGAACCAATAAGAACGCAAAGCTGATTCCATATGTAGACCATATTGATGCTGCACTGGAAAGCATGGCCAAGGGGGCAGACAGTAATTATGGAACCGGCGGCATGACGACCAAGATCGCAGCTGCCAAGATTGCTGCAGAAGCAGGCGTTGACATGGTGATCGCCAACGGTGAGCATCTGAGCAATATCAGCAGGATCTTAAATGGTGAAGAGATAGGAACTCTATTCAAGGCTATGTAGGAAGAGACCGCTTCGGAGCTTTGGCTCAAACCAGGTGGATTTGGGCGGCATCAGAAGACCGGCATCCGCTACCTGGAACAGCTCCTGCATGGAAGTGGGATACATGGAAAAGGCAATTTCCATATCAGAGGAAGCCCTTTTTTCCAGCTCCTGTAAGCCACGGATACCCCCAACAAAATCAATGCGTTTGTCTGTCCTGGGATCTCCGATCCCAAGGATCGGTGCAAGAAGATGATCCTGCAGAATAGAAACATCCAGCCCTTTGATCGGATCCTCCGAGAGAAGGGCTTTTTTGGCGGTCAGCAGATACCAGCTTCCATGCAGATACATACCGAAGGTGCCTTTTTCTTTGGGAGATACGGCGTTCTTCTCCATATCGCAAATGGAAAAGCCGGCATCATGGACAGCCTGCAGGAATTCTTCATCAGTATGGCTATTCAGATCCTTTACTACACGGTTATAAGGCAGGATCTTAAGCTGATCATCCGGGAAAAGAACAGAAAGGAAACGGTTGAATTCTTCCTGCCCGGTGTAGCTTTTCTTTTCTTCCCTGCGCTTTAATCCAACCTTGACAGCAGAGGCACAGCGGTGATGCCCATCAGCAATATAGGTACAGGGCAGCTCCTTAAATAAGGAAGAAAGGGCTTCTGTAACAGCAGGAGAAGCAGCTTTCCATGCCCGGTGTCCGATCCCGTCAGGGGAAACAAAATCATAAAGAGGGGCATCCTTTTTGCACAGGTCTACGATCTCGTTGATCTCTGCTTTGGATCTGTACGCCAGAAAGATAGGACCGGTATGGGTATTGGTCGTATCTACATGACGGATCCGGTCAATCTCCTTTTCTTCCCTGGTGTTTTCATGCTTCCTGATCGTTCCGGCCAGATAATCGTCAATGGAAGAGCAGCCAACGATACCGGTCTGGCTGCGTCCGTCCATGGTCAGCTCATAAATATAGAAGCAGGGCGTTTCGTCCTTTATAAAATGACCATCCTTAATTTGGGAATCCAGAAGCTCTCTGGCTTTTTGGTATACCCGGTCATCGTAGGTATCAATATCAGCAGCGAGCATGGTCTCTGCCCTGTCGATGGCAAGGAAAGAAAGAGGTTCCCTTCTGACCTCCTCAAGGGCTTCGTTTCTGTTATATACATCATAGGGAAGGGCGGCAATCCGGTCTGCAAGAGCAGGATCCGGTCTGATTCCCTTAAAGGGGGTAACTGATGGCATATAGATTCTCCTTTTTCCTCTGGTTAATTTTTAACTATTATATAATGGGTCCGAAAGAAAAACAAGCAACGGAAGGTTATACTTGACGCATGCCGTCAATTCGTTTATATTTGTATACATGTATATTGCATAAATATACGGGCAAAAGACAACAGATTATGAGGAGGACATTATGACAGGAAATTCACTTGGATTTGTCATTCTGGCATTTGTACTGTATCTTCTGATGATGGTCATCATCGGCGCATTATACGCGAAGAAGAATAGTACCACAGAGGATTATTTTTTAGGAGGCAGAAGCCTTGGCGGCTTTGTGGCAGCACTGTCTGCGCAGGCATCTGATATGAGCGGCTGGCTGCTGATGGGACTGCCGGGTTCTATTTATGCACTTGGAACGGGACAGGCATGGATCGCTATCGGACTTTTTATCGGAACTGTACTGAACTGGATCTTTATTTCAGGAAGACTCCGCAGGTATACGATCAGGGCGAACAATTCACTGACCCTTCCTACCTACTTTGAGAACAGATTTCATGATAAGAAAAAAGTACTTCTTTTCATTTCGTCTGTGACAATTGTTATCTTCTTTCTGGTATATACAGCATCAGCGCTGGCAGCGGGAGGCAAGCTTTTTACTTCCGTATTTAATGTAGATTATAAACTGGCGCTGACGATCGGCGCCGTTGTTATCCTGACTTACACCTTTCTTGGCGGTTTTATGGCTGTTTGCGTTACCGACTTTGTTCAGGGAACACTGATGCTGATCGCACTGCTTGCTGTACCGATCATGGCATACAGCATCGTAGGCGGTGGAAATGTCATGAGCACACTGGATGCCAGTGGCGTTGCAGGCGGCAGTGCAGCGTACTTAAGCCTTTTTTCCAATGGCGGAGAGGCCTATAAGGCAGTAGATATCATTTCAGGACTTGCATGGGGACTTGGTTACTGTGGCATGCCCCATATCCTGGTTCGCTTTATGGCTGTACGAAATGAAAAGGAACTGAAGAAATCCAAAGGCATTGCTATTATATGGGTATTTATTTCCCTGGCATGCGCGTGGGTCATTGGTATTCTCGGAAGAGCTTACCTGTTCCCGGAGGTACTGACAGGTGGAGAAGAAGAAAAAGTATTTATCAAAATGATTATCAAGCTGTTCAGCGAAGATGTGAAGCTTCCTCTGATCGGCGGATTCTTCCTCTGCGGAATCCTGGCAGCGATCATGTCAACAGCAGATTCTCAGCTCCTTGTCAGCGCTTCCAGCGTGGCTGAGGATATTGTAAAGGGTATTATCAAGAAGGATGCAGATGAGAAGCAGATCTTCAGGATCAGTCGTTATACTGTGCTGGCGATTGCGGTATTGGCCTATATCATCGCCCTGAACCCGAATAACTCCATTATGGGACTTGTTTCCAATGCCTGGGCAGGTCTTGGTGCAGCCTTCGGTCCTACTGTACTGTTATCTCTTTATTGGAAGAGAACCAATTTCCAGGGAGCAGTAGCAGGTATCGCCAGCGGAGCCCTGACTGTTATCGCGTGGGATTATCTTCCTATTATAAGTGGACAGACCATCGGGGCAGCTACCGGGTTATATTCCCTGGCAGTTGGATTTCCTGTGAGCCTTCTCTTCATTATTATAGTGAGCCTCTTAACACCTCCTCCGACAGAAGAGATGGTTACAGAGTTTGAAGATGTCAGTAAGAGAAAAATCGATTTTGATCAGGAGTAGAAACAGTTCAGCTCTCTGAAAAATTGCTGAAAAAAATTTAAAAATGGTATTGCATTCTCATGCCACATCGTTTATACTAATAGACGCTGTGGCATGATAGCTGAGAAGCGTGAGGTTGCTGCGGATCCGAAAGGAAGCGCAGGTTTTCCGTGGAGCGAATGTCAAGAGTTCTGCCAGGTGGCAGAACGAAAGAACCTGACGGCAAGTCACTGTACAAACGTAAGTCTGTAAAGAAACAGAAACACGTGTGTTAAGAATGCAGAACCTTAAGAAGCTGAGTCCTTTGGATCCGGCATTTTGCGTGGGAGAACAGGACACACACGGAAGAGTGTACAGTCACCGCTTGTCGTACTTATCAATAAAAAGTGCGAAAAGGAGGCGACTTTTTTTATGGCAAGTCAAGTAATGAGAATCACACTAAAGGCTTATGACCATCAGCTTGTTGATGCGTCTGCCAAAAAAATCATCGAAACAGTTAAGAAGAACGGAGCACAGGTGAGCGGCCCTGTACCGCTTCCTACTAAAAAGGAAGTTGTTACAATCTTAAGAGCAGTTCATAAGTATAAGGACTCCAGAGAGCAGTTCGAACAGAGAACTCACAAGAGACTGATCGATATCATTACACCTACACCCAAGACTGTAGATGCTCTGCAGAGACTTGAGATGCCTGCCGGTGTATATATCGACATCAAGATGAAGAACAAGTAAGAAGCAGGCAGAAAACTCTAATCACTAGAATGGCCCGATAGCGGCCCGCTGTAGAATCAAATGGAGGAAAAGAAATGAAAAAAGGTATTTTAGCTACCAAAGTCGGAATGACTCAAATCTTCAATGAAGATGGAACATTAGTTCCTGTTACAGTACTTCAGGCTGGACCCTGTGTAGTAACACAGGTTAAGACCGTAGAAAATGACGGTTACAGCGCAGTACAGGTTGGATTTGTTGACAAGAAAGAAAAGGCTGTTAACAAAGACAAGGCTGGAAAGAAGGAAGTAATCCACAGACACGGCGTTAACAAAGCATTAAAGGGACACTTCGAAAAGGCTGGCGTATCCTGCAAGAGATACATCAGAGAGTTCCGCTTTGAAAATGCAGAGGAGTATACACTCGGAAGCGAAATTAAAGCCGATATGTTTGCAGCCGGAGATAAGATTGATGCATCTGCTATTTCCAAAGGTAAGGGATTCCAGGGCGCAATCAAGAGACTCGGTCAGCACAGAGGTCCCATGGCTCATGGTTCCAAGTTCCATCGTCATCAGGGTTCCAACGGTGCATGTTCATCACCGAGCCGTGTATTCAAAGGCAAAGGAATGCCCGGTCACATGGGCTGCGTAAAGGTTACCGTACAGAACCTTGAGGTTGTACGTGTAGATGCAGAGAACAATCTGCTTCTGGTAAAGGGTGCAGTACCCGGACCTAAGAAAGCCTTAGTGACAATCAAAGAAACTGTAAAGGCTAATGCATAAGCAGCCTGAAAGATGAAAGGAGGACCATTCAGAAATGGCAAACGTATCTGTTTATAATATGGAAGGCAAGGAAGTTGGCACAATCGAATTAAACGATGCGGTATTTGGTGTTAAAGTAAATGAGCACCTGGTACACATGGCAGTTGTACAGCAGCTTGCTAATAATCGTCAGGGAACACAGAAAGCAAAGACTCGTTCTGAAGTTTCCGGTGGCGGAAGAAAACCCTGGAGACAGAAAGGAACCGGTCATGCAAGACAGGGTTCAACAAGATCTCCCCAGTGGACAGGCGGCGGCGTAGTATTCGCACCCGTACCGAGAGATTATTCCTTCAAGTTAAACAAGAAGGAAAAGAGAGCAGCCCTTAAGTCCGCTCTTACAAGCAGAGTAGAGGCTGGCAAGCTGATCGTGGTTGACGAGCTGAAGTTCGATGAGATCAAGACAAAGAAGTTCCAGGCAGTTCTTGATAACTTAAAGGTAAGCAAGGCTCTGGTTGTTCTTGCAGAGAACGATGAGAAGGTTGTTATGTCAGCAAGAAACATCCCTGCTGTAAAGACAGCACTCACCAATACAATTAATGTATATGACATTTTAAAGGGCGATACACTGGTTCTTACAAAGGACGCAGTCGCTAAGATCGAGGAGGTGTATGCATAATGGCAGCAATTCAGTATTATGACGTTATCCTTAAGCCGGTTGTTACCGAAAAGAGTATGGCTGGCATGAGCGAAAAGAAATATACTTTTCTTGTTCACCCCGAAGCAAATAAGACAATGATCAAAGAAGCTGTTGAGAAGATGTTCGAAGGTGCAAAGGTTAAGAAAGTAAACACCATGAACCTCGATGGAAAGACCAAGAGACGTGGAATGACCTTCGGTCAGACAGCAAAGACAAAGAAAGCTATCGTATGGCTTACAGAGGACAGCAAGGACATCGAGATCTTTGCAGGACTGTAAGATCCGGTAACAGGTAAAAGTCAGTTAAATATGCACAAACAAGTGCGATAAGAAATGTAGAACTCGAAAGGAGAAAAAGAAATGGGAATTAAGAGTTATAACCCATATACACCTTCCAGAAGAAATATGACCGGTTCTGATTTCTCAGAGATCACAAAGAAGACTCCTGAAAAGGCTCTTTGCGTATCCCTTGACAAGAACGCTGGTCGTAACAATCAGGGTAAGATCACAGTAAGACACCGCGGAGGCGGTTCCAGAAGAAAATACAGACTGGTAGACTTTAAGAGAAACGCTAAGGACGGCGTTCCCGCAACAGTAATCGGAATCGAGTACGATCCCAACAGAACAGCAAACATCGCACTGATCTGCTATGCAGACGGTGAAAAGGCTTATATCCTTGCTCCCGAAGGACTGACAGATGGCATGAAGGTCATGAACGGTCCTGAAGCAGAAGTAAGAGTTGGTAACTGCCTTCCTTTGGCAGCTATCCCGGTTGGTACCCAGGTACACAATATCGAGCTTCATCCCGGCAAGGGCGGTCAGCTGGTTCGTTCCGCTGGTAACAGCGCACAGCTGATGGCAAAAGAAGGTAAGTATGCAACACTTCGTCTTCCTTCAGGCGAAATGAGAATGGTTCCTCTTGAATGCAGAGCAACCGTAGGTGTTGTTGGTAATGTAGACCACAGCCTGATCAACATCGGTAAGGCTGGACGTAAGCGTCATATGGGTATCCGTCCTACAGTCCGCGGTTCCGTTATGAACCCGAATGACCATCCTCATGGTGGTGGTGAAGGTAAGACCGGTATCGGACGTCCGGGTCCCTGCACACCTTGGGGCAAGCCTGCTCTTGGCCTTAAGACCCGTAAGAGAAAAGCTTCTGACAAGCTGATTGTAAGAAGAAGAAACGGTAAGGCTATTAAATAATTAAGGAGGAGAGAAGAAAATGGCTAGATCACTGAAAAAAGGACCTTTTGCAGATGCAAGTTTACTGAAAAAAGTAGATGCAATGAATGCAGCAGGACAGAAGCAGGTCATCAAGACCTGGTCCCGTCGTTCTACAATCTTCCCCTCTTTTGTGGGACACACATTTGCAGTACACGACGGAAGAAAGCATGTGCCTGTATATGTAACAGAAGATATGGTTGGACATAAGTTAGGCGAATTCGTGGCAACCAGAACCTATAGAGGACACGGAAAAGACGAAAAGAAGTCAAAAGTAAGATAAGGAGGTTTTTGGCAATGGCAAAAGGACATAGATCCCAGATTAAAAGAGAAAGAAATGCGCAGAAAGATACAAGACCTTCAGCTAAGTTATCTTATGCAAGAGTGTCTGTACAGAAAGCATGTTTCGTTTTAGATGCCATCAGGGGCAAAGATGTTACAACAGCCCTGGCAATTTTAGAGTATAATCCCAGATATGCTTCCAGCATCATCAAGAAGTTGCTTGAGTCTGCTATCGCAAATGCAGAGAACAACAACGGAATGAATGTAGAAAACCTTTATATTGCAGAATGCTATGCAGATAAGGGACCTACTATGAAGCGTGTAAAACCGAGAGCACAGGGAAGGGCTTACAGAATCGAGAAGAGAATGAGCCACATCACAGTTGTGCTTGATGAAAGATAGGAGGAAGAGTAAATGGGACAGAAAGTTAATCCCCACGGCATGAGAGTCGGTGTTATTAAGGATTGGGATTCTAAATGGTATGCAGATGCAGAGTTTTCTGATTACCTTGTTGAAGACTATAACATCAGAAAATTCCTGAAGAAGAAATTATACAGTGCCGGCATTTCCAAGATTGAGATCGAAAGAGCAGCAGGCAGAGTAAAGGTTATCATCTACACAGCTAAGCCCGGTGTTGTGATCGGTAAGGGCGGTGCAGAAATCGAAGTTACCAAGAAGGAACTTTCCAAGCTGACCGGCAAGAAAGTACTTGTTGATATCAAAGAGATCAAGAGACCTGACAGAGATGCACAGCTTGTTGCAGAGAATATCGCACAGCAGCTTGAGAACCGTGTATCCTTCAGACGTGCTATGAAGTCCTGCATGGGCAGAACCATGAAGGCTGGCGCTCTTGGTATTAAGACTTCCTGCTCAGGACGTCTTGGCGGAGCTGATATGGCCCGTACAGAGTTCTACAGCGACGGAACTATCCCGCTTCAGACATTACGTGCTGATATCGAGTATGGTTTCGCAGAAGCAAATACAACCTACGGTAAGGTAGGCGTTAAAGTATGGATCTACAAGGGTGAAGTACTTCCTACTAAGAAGAATGAAGAAAAAACAGTGCAGGAAGGGAGCGATAAATAATGTTAATGCCTAAAAGAGTTAAACGTCGTAAACAGTTCCGTGGCACCATGAGAGGAAAAGCAACCCGTGGCAACACAATTTCTTACGGTGATTTCGGTATTGTAGCATTAGAGCCTTGCTGGATCAAGTCAAACCAGATCGAGGCAGCCCGTATTGCTATGACACGTTATGTAAAGCGTGGCGGTAAGGTTTGGATCAAGATTTTCCCTGACAAGCCGGTAACAGCTAAGCCTGCTGAAACTCGTATGGGTTCCGGTAAAGGTGCATTAGAGTACTGGGTAGCAGTAGTAAAGCCCGGCCGTGTAATGTTTGAAATCTCAGGAGTAGCCGAAGAAACAGCTAGAGAAGCATTAAGACTTGCAACTCACAAGCTTCCCTGCAAGTGCAAGATCGTTTCTAAGGCAGACTTGGAAGGCGGTGTATCAAATGAAGACTAACAAGTATGTAGAAGATTTAAATGCGAGATCAGCTGCAGAATTAGCACAGGATTTAGTAGCTGCTAAGAAAGAACTTTTCAATTTGAGATTCCAGAATGCAACCAACCAGCTGGATAATACAGCAAGAATTAAAGAAGTAAGAAAAAACATTGCAAGAATTCAGACCGTTATTACAAAGAAGCAGAAAGAAGCTTAAGGTTGTAAACTGAATTTCAAGAAAGGAAAGGAGACTTAAGTCGTGGAAAGAAATTTAAGAAAAACACGTACCGGTAAAGTTATCAGTGATAAGATGGATAAGACAATCGTTGTTGCTATCGAAGAGCACGTTAAGCATCCTCTTTACAAGAAGGTTGTTAAGAATACCTACAAGTTAAAGGCACATGATGAGAACAACGAATGCCATATCGGAGATACTGTTAAAGTTATGGAAACAAGACCTTTATCCAAGGATAAGAGATGGAGACTTGTTGAGATCGTAGAGAAAGCCAAATAGCATAAGGCTATGGATAGTAATTTTGGAAGGAGATTAGCATGATTCAACAGGAAAGTAGACTGAAGGTCGCTGATAACACAGGTGCTAAGGAAATCCTCTGCATCAGAGTTATGGGCGGTTCTACAAGAAGATATGCACAGATCGGCGATGTGATCGTTGCTACTGTTAAAGATGCAACACCAGGCGGCGTTGTAAAGAAGGGTGATGTAGTAAAGGCTGTAGTTGTCCGCTCTGTAAAAGGCGCGCGTCGTAAGGACGGTTCCTATATTAGATTTGACGAAAATGCTGCTGTTATCATTAAAGATGATAAGACTCCCAGAGGAACCCGTATTTTTGGACCGGTAGCAAGAGAGCTTCGTGAGAAACAGTTCATGAAAATTGTTTCCCTGGCTCCCGAAGTATTATAGGAGGATACAGGCATGGCAAGCTTAAAAATTAAAAAGGGCGATACCGTTAAGGTTATCGCCGGTAAAGATAACGGAAAAGAAGGTAAGGTGCTTTCTGTAGACGCTAAGAACCATAAGGTTGTTGTAGAGGGTGTTGGCGTTGTTACAAAACACACAAAGCCTTCAGCAGCTAACCAGAATGGTGGAATTATTCAAAAAGAAGCTCCCATTGATATTTCAAACGTAATGCTCGTTCACAACGGAAAGACTACAAGAGTAGGCTTCAAGATTGAAGGCGACAAGAAGGTACGTTTTGCAAAGTCAACTGGCGAAGTAATTGACTAATTCTTGGAAAGGAGAACTGGAAGCGTGAGCAGACTGAAAGATTTATATAATGATGAGATCGTAGATGCTTTAACCAAAAAGTTTGGTTATAAGAATGTGATGGAAGTACCCAAGCTTGACAAGATCGTAATCAACATGGGCGTAGGCGAAGCTAAGGATAACGCAAAGCTTCTTGAGTCCGCTGTTAAGGATCTTGAAACCATTACCGGTCAGAAGGCTGTACTTACCAGAGCAAAGAAATCTGTTGCTAACTTCAAGATCAGAGAAGGACTGGCAATCGGATGTAAGGTTACACTCCGCGGCGAGAGAATGTATGAGTTCCTTGATCGTCTTGTGAACCTGGCACTGCCTCGTGTACGTGACTTCAGAGGTGTTAACCCCAATTCATTTGATGGAAGAGGAAATTACTCCCTTGGTATCAAGGAACAGCTGATCTTCCCTGAAATCGAATATGATAAGGTTGACAAGGTAAGAGGTATGGACATCATCTTTGTTACAACAGCAAAGACTGATGAAGAAGGACGCGAGTTATTGAGATTATTCAATATGCCGTTTGCAAAGTAAGAAGGAGGTAAATAGAATCCATGGCTAAGACTTCAATGAAGATTAAACAGCAGCGTAAACCTAAATTCTCTACAAGAGAATACACACGTTGCAAAATTTGTGGACGTCCCCACTCTGTTTTGAAAAAGTACGGAATCTGCAGAATTTGCTTCCGTGAACTGGCATATAAGGGTCAGATTCCCGGTGTTAAGAAAGCAAGTTGGTAGGCAATAATTTAAGGAGGAAAAAAGAATGACAATGAGTGACCCTATTGCAGATATGCTTACAAGAATCCGTAATGCAAATACTGCAAAACACGATACAGTAGATGTTCCCTCTTCCAAAATGAAGCTCGCAATTGCAGATATTCTTGTAGAGGAAGGATACATTAAGAAATATGACCTGATCGACGAAGGAAGCTTCAAGACGATCCGCATCACATTAAAGTATGGTGCAGACAGAAATGAGAAGATCATTTCCGGATTAAAGAGAATCAGCAAGCCTGGTCTTCGTATTTATGCAGGCAAAGATGAACTCCCAAGAGTACTTGGCGGACTCGGTATCGCTATCATCTCCACCAATCAGGGTGTCATCACAGATAAAAAAGCAAGAGAGCTTCAGGTAGGCGGGGAAGTACTCGCATACGTTTGGTAATAAGAAACTCAAAGGTTTGTTTCATTAATTTATAGGAGGTACGGGCATGTCACGTATAGGAAGAATGCCAATCGCAATTCCTGCAGGAGTTACTGTAGAGGTTGCAGAAAATAATAAAGTGACTGTAAAAGGTCCTAAAGGAACACTGGAAAGAGTGCTTCCGGCAGAAATGGAGATCACGGTTGAAGGCGCAGAAGTAATCGTTAAGAGACCCAATGATCTGAAGAAGATGAAGTCCTTACATGGTCTGACAAGAACACTGATCCACAACATGGTTGTTGGTGTTACTGATGGCTATGAGAAGAAACTGGAAGTAAACGGTGTTGGTTACAGGGCAGCAAAGTCAGGTAATAAGCTGACCTTATCTTTAGGATATTCTCATCCGGTTGAGATGATCGATCCTGAAGGAATCGAGACAGTTCTTGACGGACAGAACCTTATCATCGTAAAGGGTATTGATAAAGAAAAAGTTGGCCAATTCGCAGCTGAAATCAGAGATAAGAGAAGACCTGAGCCTTACAAGGGCAAGGGAATCAAGTATGTTGATGAGACTATCAGACGTAAAGTTGGTAAGACTGGTAAGAAATAAGAGATAAGGAGAGTGTAAAAATGGTTAGTAAGGAATCAAGACAGAAAGTTCGTGTTAAGAAGCACATGAAAATTCGTAACCGTTTCAGCGGAACAGCGCAGAGACCACGTTTAGCTGTGTTCAGAAGTAATAATCATATGTATGCTCAAATTATTGACGATACAGTTGGCAATACTTTAGTTTCAGCATCTACTCTTGAGAAGGATGTAAAGGCTGAGCTTGAAAAAACCAATAACGTTGATGCAGCAGCATATCTTGGAACTGTAATTGCTAAGAGAGCAATTGAAAAAGGTATTGATACCGTAGTCTTTGACAGAGGCGGCTTTATATACCAGGGTAAGATCGAAGCATTAGCAGATGCAGCCAGAGAAGCTGGCTTAAAATTCTAGGAAAGGAAGACGTGTAATCATGAAGAATATCATAGATGTAAGCCAGTTAGAGTTAAATGATAAAGTTGTTACCATCAAGCGTGTAACAAAGACCGTAAAGGGTGGACGTAACATGAGATTTACCGCACTTGTAGTTGTAGGTGACGGTAATGGCCATGTTGGTGCAGGACTTGGAAAGGCTGTAGAAATTCCCGAAGCTATCCGTAAGGGAAAAGAAGATGCTATGAAGCACATCGTCAGCATTCCTCTTGATGAGAACAATTCTATCACCCATGACTTCATCGGTAAGTACGGTTCCGCAAATGTTCTTTTAAAGAAGGCTCCCGATGGTACCGGTATCATCGCTGGCGGTCCTGCACGTATCGTTTGCGAACTTGCAGGTATTAAGAATATCCGTACCAAGTCACTTGGATCCAACAACAAGCAGAACGTAGTTCTTGCAACAATCGAGGGATTAAGCCAGTTAAAGACTCCTGAAGAGGTAGCAAAGAACCGCGGTAAGTCTGTAGACGAAGTATTAGCATAGGAGGGAATGTAAGATGGCAGAACAGAAAATGTTAAAGATCACATTAGTGAAATCTCCTATCGGTGCTGTTCCCAAGCAGAAGGCTACTGTAGCATCCATGGGACTTCGTAAGCTGAATAAGACAATCGTACTGCCCGACAATGCAGCTACCAGAGGACAGATTCAGCAGATCAGACATTTAGTTAAAGTAGAAGAAGCATAAATTATAGATAAGGAGGTGTCACAATGAGTATTGAATTATCCAACTTAAGCCCTGCAGAAGGTTCTGTAAAGAGTGATAATTTTAGAAGAGGTCGTGGACACGGTTCAGGAAACGGCAAGACAGCTGGTAAGGGCCACAAGGGTCAGAAAGCTCGTTCAGGAGCACCGAGACCTGGCTTTGAAGGCGGTCAGATGCCTTTATACAGAAGAATTCCCAAGAGAGGCTTCAATTGCCCCAGCCACAAGGAAATCGTGGGAATTAACTTATCTGCACTCGACAGATTCGAAGATGGCGCAGTCGTAGACGTAGACGCATTAGTAGAGTCCGGAGTTGTAAGAAACCCTAAGGATGGCGTTAAAATCCTCGGAAATGGAGATATTACCAAAAAGCTTACAGTCAAAGCAAATGCGTTCAGCGCATCCGCAAAGGAGAAGATTGAAGCTGCTGGTGGAACTGCAGAGGTGATTTAATGTTAGAAACCTTAAAAAACGCATTTAAAATCAAGGAAATTAGAAATAAGATATTATTTACATTTGCCATGCTGGTTGTGATCCGTTTAGGATCACAGCTGCCTGTGCCGGGTGTAGACAGACATTATTTTTCTAACTGGTTTGCACAGCAGACAGGTGATGCGTTCAACTTTTTTGATGCCTTTACGGGTGGATCATTCTTAAATATGTCCATTCTGGCACTCAATATCACACCCTATATTACATCCTCCATTATCATGCAGCTTCTTACCATTGCAATTCCGAAGCTGGAGGAGATGCAGAGAGACGGGGAAGAGGGAAGAAAGAAAATGGTTTCCATTACCCGTTATGTAACCGTAGGGCTTGCTTTATTTGAATCTACCGCAATGGCAATCGCATTTGGCGGCAACGGTCTCCTGGAGAATTACAATGCACTGAATGTGATCACAGTTATTGCAGCTTTAACAGCAGGTAGTGCCTTCCTTATGTGGGTAGGTGAAAGAATTACTGAAAAGGGTGTTGGAAATGGTATTTCCATCGTCCTGGTAATCAATATCATTTCCCGTATTCCACAGGATCTGGCAAGTCTGTTCCAGCAGTTTGTTATCGGAAAGCCGATTGCAACCGCTGTCTGTGCAGCAGCACTGATCCTTGCGATTATTATAGGAATGGTAGTACTTGTTATTATACTGAATGACGGCGTTCGTAAGATCCCCGTTCAGTATGCGAAGAAAATGCAGGGAAGAAAAATGGTCGGCGGACAGACATCCTCTATCCCGCTGAAGATCAACACCGCTGGTGTTATTCCGATCATTTTTGCATCTTCACTGATGCAGCTTCCGATCATTATCTGCAGCTTCTTTAAGATTAATGGTACCGGAATATGGACACATATCTTAAGAGGACTGAATTCCTCTTACTGGTGCAATCCCACGGAACCGGTGTATTCCATAGGACTTCTGGTGTATGTTGTACTGGTTATCTTTTTCGCCTACTTCTATACATCCATTACCTTCAATCCACTTGAGATTGCAGAGAATATGAAAAAGTCCGGCGGCTTTATTCCGGGTATCAGACCTGGAAAGCCTACCAGCGAGTATCTGTCAAAGATTTTGAATTATATCATTTTCATCGGTGCAGTTGGTCTTACCATTGTTTGCATTATTCCTTATTTCTTCAATGGTATCTTCAATGCTTCCGTATCCTTTGGCGGAACAAGTCTTATCATTATCGTCAGCGTTGTGCTTGAGACAATGAAGCAGATCGAATCTCAGATGCTGGTTCGTAATTACAAAGGTTTTTTAAATGACTAAGATGAATTAAAATTTAGAGGTTGTGGGGAAGGGATTCCCCTGACCTCTATATTGCGTAATGGAGGGTAAAGATGAAGATCATCATGTTAGGCGCACCTGGAGCCGGAAAAGGCACACAGGCAAAAATGATAGCAGAGAAGTACAGTATTCCCCATATTTCTACGGGAGACATTTTCAGATACAACATCAAGAACGGTACAGAGCTTGGAAAAGAAGCTAAGAAGTACATGGATCAGGGTCTTCTTGTTCCCGATGAACTGACAGTTAAGATCCTTCTTGACCGTGTTGCAAAGGATGACTGCAAGAACGGTTATGTTCTGGATGGCTTCCCGAGAACCATTCCTCAGGCTGAAGTACTGGAAGAGGCACTGACAAAGCTTGGTGACAGGATTGATTATGCTATCAATGTAGAGGTTCCCGATGAGAACATCGTTAAGAGAATGGGTGGAAGACGTGCCTGCGTAAACTGTGGCGCAACCTATCATATTGAGCACGTTCCTCCGAAGAAGGAAGGCATCTGCGATAACTGCGGAAGTGAGCTGATCCTTCGTGATGATGATAAGCCGGAGACAGTAAAGAACCGTCTTTCTGTTTATCACAAGCAGACACAGCCATTGATCGATTTTTACAATGGCAAGGGCGTACTCAGAACTGTAGACGGAACGGTAGACATGAAGGATGTATTCAATGCTATCGTTGCTATTTTAGGTTAAGCTTCCCCGTTTTGTGAAGATGCAGACTGAAAACGGAGGCGTGTATGGCGATAACAATTAAATCTGCAAGAGAAATTGAGCTGATGCGGGAATCCTGCAGGCTGCTTTCAGAGGTTCATGACAGACTGAAGGAAGCGATCAAACCGGGGATCTCAACCTATGAAATCAATGCACTGGGAGAAAGGCTGATCAGAGGATATGGATGTGAGCCGAATTTTTTGAATTATAACGGATATCCGGCTTCCATCTGTGTATCTGTGAATGATGAGGTTGTCCATGGCATCCCGAAGAAGGAACGGATCCTTGAGGAGGGCGATATCGTCAGCCTGGATGCGGGACTGATCTATAAAGGCTATCATTCCGATGCGGCAAGAACCTATCCGGTAGGAACGGTTTCTGCAGATGTGCAGCAGCTTATGGATGTAACAAGACAGAGCTTTTTTGAAGGAATTAAATTTGCAAGGGCAGGCTGTCATTTATATGACATTTCAAGAGCCATTGATGCCTATGCAAGCAAATTTGGATATGGGATCGTCCGTGACCTTGTCGGACACGGAATCGGAACTCATCTGCATGAAGATCCACAGATTCCTAACTTCAAACAGTGGAGAAAGGGAATTAAGCTTCAGCCGGGTATGACACTTGCTATCGAGCCCATGATCAACCTTGGAACCTATGAGGTCGGATGGCTGGATGACGACTGGACCGTGGTAACTGCGGACGGACTGCCGTCAGCACATTATGAGAACACAGTCCTGGTCACAGAGGGTGATCCGGAGATACTGACACTGCCAGCCGGGGCGAAGGGCTGATGGATGAGGTGAAGAATGACAGAGATGTTTGCAATTTCCAAAGCAGGACACGATAAAGGCCAGATGTATGTTATTTTGAAAGAAGAAGGCGAATATCTTTATCTTGTGGATGGAAAGACCAGAGGTGTGGATAATCCGAAGAAAAAAAAGAAAAAGCATGTACAGCCTGTGAAAACGGGTGCTGACGAGAAGCTTGCAGAAAAAATAAAAGACATGCGCACTATATATAATGAAGAAATCAGATTTGCGATCAAAAGCAGAACAAATAAGGAGGTAGACAATGTCTAAGTCAGATGTAATCGAAATCGAAGGAACTGTAGTAGAAAAGCTTCCCAATACCATGTTCCAGGTAGAACTGGAAAATGGACACAAGGTGCTTGCCCATATCAGTGGTAAGCTGAGACAGAATTTTATCCGTATTCTTCCCGGAGATAAAGTAACTCTGGAGCTTTCTCCCTATGATTTATCCAAAGGAAGAATTATTTGGAGAGATAAATAAAAAAGCTATTGTATTTATTATAAACACATGCTATAATGTAAAACGGTCTTTTTTGAAAGGAGGGTTTAACATGAAGGTTAGATCATCAGTAAAACCGATTTGCGAAAAGTGCAAAATCATCAAGAGAAAAGGACGTATCAGAGTAATCTGCGAGAATCCGAAACACAAACAGAGACAAGGATAATCCACTGCGACAGCAGAAGGGTTCTTGTCCATTTATTATGAAAGCGGCTGCAGTGTCAGAAGACACTGATTATTCTAATAAATTGTACCAAGGAGCCTTAGGTGATTACTTGTTGATACTGGTGCGCAGTCTTTCTTCTTAATATAGAAAGAGAAAGATGCATCGGAAAGATCGGAACGTCCGATTGGGCAATAGACCTGCCCCAATCAATTAGTATCAGGTATCTGTCATGAACAGATGCCGGCAGACACGAAAGCTGTGATCTGCAAAAAAGGAAAATGGAGGAAACGTAAATGGCTCGTATTGCAGGTGTTGACTTACCCAGAGAAAAACGTGTAGAGATTGGCCTTACCTATGTCTATGGAATCGGCAGAGTAAGCGCTAACAAGATTCTGGAGAAAGCAAAGGTAAATCCCGATACCCGTGTCAGAGAGCTCACTGATGATGAAGTTAAGAGAATCAGCGAAGTAATCGACGCAGAGTACATGGTAGAAGGTGATCTGAGAAGAGAAGTGGCTCTTAACATTAAGAGACTTCAGGAAATCGGATGCTACAGAGGAATCCGTCACAGAAAGGGACTTCCTGTTCGTGGTCAGAAGACAAAGACCAATGCAAGAACAAGAAAAGGTCCTAAGAGAACAGTTGCAAATAAGAAGAAGTAATTCAATTTTGAGAAAGTAGGTTAGTTTAAAATGGCAGCAGCAAAAAAAGTTACAAAAAAGGTGACAAAGAAACGTGTCAAGAAAAACGTTGAACATGGACAGGCACATATCCAGGCTTCATTTAACAATACCATCGTTACTTTAACAGATAGCGAAGGTAATGCACTGAGCTGGGCAAGTGCTGGTGGTCTTGGATTCAGAGGTTCAAGAAAATCTACTCCCTATGCAGCTCAGATGGCAGCAGAAACAGCAGCAAAGGCTGCTCTGATTCATGGTCTTAAGTCTGTAGATGTTATGGTTAAGGGACCTGGATCAGGACGTGAAGCCGCAATCCGTGCGCTGAATGCATGCGGAATTGAGGTAACCAGTATCAGAGACGTAACTCCTGTTCCTCATAACGGATGTCGTCCGCCCAAGCGTCGTAGAGTATAGTCTGCGATTCAGTCAGAAGTAAATCGTAAATCAAGTTGGAAGAAGGCGCCAGGTGCGCTGTAAACAATAATTTCAGGAGGAAATTTAAAATGGCAGTAAACAGAGTCCCCGTATTAAAGAGATGCAGATCACTTGGTCTTGAACCCGCATATCTTGGTTATGACAAGAAGTCTAACAGAACAAATGCAAGAGCAGGCAAGAAGGTAAGTGAGTACGGACTTCAGTTAAGAGAGAAGCAGAAAGCAAAGTTCATCTATGGTGTACTTGAGAAGCCTTTCAGAAACTACTATGAAAAAGCTGACAGAATGAAAGGTATGACCGGTGAAAACCTTATGGTTATGCTTGAGAGCAGACTTGACAGCGTAGTTTTTAGAATGGGATTTGCAAGAACAAGAAGAGAAGCAAGACAGATTGTTGACCATAAGCATGTACTTGTAAATGGTAAGCAGGTAAATATCCCTTCTTATCTGGTAAAGGCTGGTGACGTAATCGAAATCAGAGAGAAGTCCAAATCCTTACAGAGATATAAAGATATCCTCGAAGTAACAGCAGGAAGACTGATTCCCGAATGGATGGATGTTGACCAGGAAGCTTTCAAAGGAACAGTTAAGAACCTTCCTACAAGAGAAATGATTGATGTTCCTGTAGACGAAATGCTTATTGTCGAATTATATTCCAAGTAAAAAGCATAAAAGGTTTCACTGGCTGTATATTCTGCAGCCGGTGGAATTTACATTTGTTCGTAAAGGAGGGTATTGGCAGTGTTTGATTTTGAAAGACCAAATATTGAGGTGGCAGAAATCTCTGATGACAAGAAATATGGCAGATTTGTAGTAGAACCCCTTGAAAGAGGATACGGTATCACTCTCGGTAACTCACTGAGAAGAATCATGCTTTCATCACTTCCGGGTGCTGCAGTAAGCCAGGTCAAGATCGAAGGTGTGCTTCATGAGTTCAGTTCTATTCCCGGTGTCAAAGAGGATGTAACTGAGATCATCATGAACATCAAGAGTCTTGCTATCAGAAACAACAGCGATACAAATGAGCCAAAGACCGCATACATCGAGTATGAAGGCGAAGGCGTTGTTAAAGCATCTGATATTCAGGCCGATCAGGATATTGAGATCTTAAATCCGGATCTCCCGATCGCTACCTTAAGCGGTAAGGACACCAAGCTTTATATGGAACTCACTATCACCAAGGGTAGAGGCTATGTAAGTGCTGATAAGAATAAGAGTGCTGATCTTCCTATCGGTGTCATTGCTATTGATTCAATCTATACACCTGTTGAAAGAGTGAATGTGACTGTAGAGAATACCCGTGTGGGTCAGATCACAGACTTTGATAAATTAACACTGGACGTTTACACAAACGGAACACTGGTTCCCGACGAGGCAGTCAGCCTGGCTGCTAAAGTACTTAGCGAACACTTAAGCCTTTTCATCGACCTGTCTGAGAATGCCAAGACTGCGGAAGTTATGGTAGAGAAGGAAGAGGACGAAAAAGAAAAAGTATTGGAAATGAGCATCGACGAATTAGAGCTGTCAGTTCGTTCCTATAACTGCTTAAAGAGAGCTGGTATCAATACCGTTGAAGAATTAACAAACAAGACTTCCGAAGATATGATGAAGGTTCGTAATCTTGGACGTAAGTCTCTTGAAGAAGTACTTGCCAAGTTAAAGGAACTGGGTCTGCAGCTGAATCCCAGTGATGAATAAATTTAACGAAGAAGAAATAGCTGCGCAGTGAATCCAAAGTGTATGTGCAGCATTCTCATCATGGAGCCTGTCGTAAGACAGACCGGTAACTGCATTCGGTAAGTAAGTCCAAAGAGCGTAGCCGGATGTACCATAATGGGCAGGAAATGCCACAATGAGAAGGGAAGCAGAGTCTTCCTTGGAAAGGAGCCTTAGATGGCAAAATACAGAAAGCTCGGAAGAACATCCGACGTAAGAAAAGCATTACTTAGAAGCCAGGTAACAGCCCTGATCGCTAACGGCAAGATCGTAACTACTCTTGCAAGAGCAAAAGAGGTTCAGAAGATTGCTGACGGACTGATCGCACTTGGCGTAAAAGAGAAGGATAACTTCGAAACCGTTAAGGTTACAGCTAAGGTTGCTGTAAAGGACAAAGACGGCAAAAGAGTAAAAGAAGTTGTTGACGGTAAGAAGGTTACCAAGTATGAGACCGTTGAGAAGGAAATCAAGAAGGATCTTCCTTCCAGAATGAATGCCAGAAGAAAAATGGTTAAGGTTCTCTATTCTGTAACTGAAGTTCCTTCAACAGCAGCAGGAAAGAAGAAAGCAACCAAGGAAGTTGACCTTGTTGCAAAGCTTTTCGATGAGTATGGTGTTAAGTATGCAAACCGTAACGGTGGTTATACAAGAATCGTAAAGATTGGCCAGCGTAAGGGTGACGGTGCTATGGAAGTAGTACTTGAGCTTGTTTAATTAAAATTCATTTAATTAAAAGCGATTGCCTGACACATAAAATAATGGTAAACTAATCTCAGTAGAGACCTCTCTACTGAGATTTTATTTTGAGCAAAGAAAAACAAGCGGCTGCAGCGCCAGTTCAGATACACAGGGGGAAAGCATGGATAATTTATATCAGGCGATCAAGGGGTTATGTAAGGCAGTCATCAATCTGGTTGTGGCACTTTTAGATCTTCTGGCAGGAATTTTCAATGGGATTGCCTGCTTATTTGAAAAGATCAGACCACGTGCATCCAGACAGTTCCATGAGATCAGAGAAAATGGAGGCCTTAAGTTTTCTACTTTCCGGCGAACTTCTGGAGAAGAAATGGAAGACAAAAGGGTATTCGGGAAAAATACAGGAAAAGGATTGGATGAAGAAAAAATCCAATCGATCCGTGAGAGGCTGACCGAAAAGGTCGTAAGCAGGGATACTTATTACCAGACTTACACCAAAGCTTCTTACAGCAGCAGGGAACATGAACTGATTGTTCTGATTGCATTTTTGTCGCTCTTAAGCGTGATTCTTTTACTGGGAATGACAGGAATATCAGGTGGAAGTTGGCTTGCGCTTACTGTTGTGATCCTGCTGGCAGCTCTGGCAGCCTGTGCCCGGATTCTTTTTATCAGGAAGAAAGAGCAGAATGACAGTCTGATCCGCATGATTCTGGAAGAAGAGTTTGTTGAATATAAATCTGCAGAGCAGAAAAGTGAAGCAGTTGAAGAGACAGAAATCTCTGAGCCGGAGAGCAAAGCAGATGTAGAAATGAAAGCAGCAGTGACAGAGTCGGAGAGGGAAACAGAGGCAATCGTGGATTCCATACCGGAGGCAGAAGAAACAGCGAAAGACTCAGAAGAGAAGACTGTACTGGAAACGGTGGAGGAGGCAAAACCGGAATTAGATTCAGGAGCAGAAGCTGAACAGGAATCTGAAATAAAGCAGGAAACTGAGAATATAGAGTAAAGACAATGGAGTCATGGTTGGAGTGCTATGGCTCCGTTTTATTATTACAGGAGGAAAAAGCATGAAAATTATACAGGCAGACAGAAACGACATACTGGAATTATACAGGCTGCAGCTTCTGGCATTTGAAAGTGAAGCAGAAATGATCGGGAGTCGTGATGTACCGGCATTGCAGGAAGCGGAAGAAGAAAACGCAAGGGATTTTTCGAGCCAGATCAATATCAGGTTGTATGAAAAGATGGGATATAAAAGTATAAAGAACATACAGAAGAAAGTGGACTTTCTTTTGTAGATATGAGAAAAGAATGATCGGATTAAATAATTAAATAATTATCGGAAATCAACGTTGACGATTCCTTCCATAAGTGTTAATCTAAAAACATGAAAAGAGCGTTACCGTAAAGCAACGGTTCGCCCAAGTTAATAGTTACTCATTAAAAAAGCAACCTATTCCTTTGGTCGAGGGCGGTTGCTTTTTTGATGGATATCTTTTCTGCATGTCTGAATGATACTGATCAGAGTTACAATTATGCTGATAACTGTTACCACAATACCAATCACACTCAGAAGTATTTCGATCATCAAATTATGTACCTTTCATCCTATTTTCCATTTGTATCACCTCACAGATACTGGAAGTTCTCAAAATGTAAAACATTCTGGCGAAAGGCGAACCGCTACCCGTTTGAGATAACGCTCATATTTGTATCATATACCAAAACTAAGACAGAGTAAACAAAATTAGAAGAAAAAACATATAAAATACAAAACATATACACAGATAAGTGGACACAGGAGAAAAATCACTTTACTGGAAAAGAAGGAAGTAATAAAATGAATATGGAGTTAGATGCAACTAATCACAAGCAAAAGAAATAATTGTAAAGGAGCTGCAATCGTATGAACCAGAATGAATTTAATCCAATTGGAATAGACAGCCAGCTTGACTGGCCAAGAATTAGAAAGCTGCTTTCCATAGGGCTGTTTGCAGCAATTCTTACACTGATCGGAGATATGATGATCGGATGGGGAATCCAGGATGAAACGAAGAAGGGGCTGGTAAGGATGTTTTCTGCCTACAGGCACGCAGAGAACAGCACATTATTTGCAGCGGCACTGCTTGGAATGTTCGGTATATTTCTGGAAGGCCTGTCTTACTTTGGAATTTATCGTCTTATGGCAGAAAGGTCACAGAAGCAAGCACATAACTTCAGAACGGGAATTATCGGGTATATTGTGTTTGGACCATGTGGATTTCATGTGCCGATCTGTATGATGCTGTTTCTGTACCGAAGCCTGACAGAGGCAGGGGCAGAGAATGTACTGGAAACGGTAGAACAGTTTGCTGATTATTTTATCGTGCCGTCACTGATTCTGTTCTGGATCTTTTTCCTGATCCTGGAGGGAACACAGATTTCAGCCTTTCTGAAGGGAAAAACACCATATCCGAAGTGGTGTTTTGTATTTTCACTTCCGGTAGGTATGCTGATCGCAAAGCTGTTCAATATCTTTGGCAATCATGCTTTTGTCAATGCGATTGACTGTGCATGGATTTCAGTAGGAAATATATGGATGTTTGCGGGACTGCTTTTTATGATGAAAAAGGCGCAGGCAGAATAAGGTACCGCTTACTGCGGCACCTTCTGAAAATGCTGATAATCTTTGCAGGAATTCCAGTTACCACCCCAGGTGAAGCCGTGTTCCTTAAAGAGCTTGTAGCAGAGATCATTTTCATCAATCTTATAGGCAAAGACTTTCGAGCGGTCAGCATAGATTTCACTGCCGGCTGGGGAAATGTAAGTTTCTCCGGCTTTTCCTTTGTTAAAGACGACATAAGGATTGTAGAAGGGATTGATGTCAATGGCACAGCCAAGGGCATGCTTGCTTAAGGAGGAGGTCCCGTCTACCGGTCTGTAATTAAAGCAGGAGGTATTGTTTGCTTTCATGGAAGCCGTATCGTCGCCGTTATAATCATCTATCAGGCGGACACTTTCTATCTGATATTCATTTTTATACAGCTCATAAAAAATCTCGATCAGATCATCCGCAATCGCTTTATTGCAGATCAGCTCACCGGTCTGTACATCACCATTGAAATCATAGTACAGAATATTCATATAACGAAGATCTTCATAGGATACAGCAAGGGATGCCATTTCCTCATCAGATAAGATATTAGGAGGCGCTTCTAAAGAAAGCAGCGCTGCATCTGTTTTTGACATAGGATAGGAGATACCGGTAATACGGTGGATAACAGGATAAGTCAGAGGCTGGTAAAAGAAGCCAGTTTCATATTCAATACTGTCAGTCACTTTCTCGGTAAGCGGAAAGGGCACAGCACTCTGACCTGCAGGATTAACTGCGGAAGCAGAGTCACCGGCATCTGCTAAACCAGACGGCGAAGGGGTGCCGGGGGCTTGGGTTGCATAGGCTGTTTCCGGATTTTTCTCTGCATAATCCTGGAGGGTTTCCTTTCCGGACAGCTTGTGTGAAATTACAGAACAGGTAAGGATCAGGATACCGAGGATCACAAGGTACTTTATGGGAAGCTTTTTCATAAGCGGATACTCCTTTAAAGAATCATGAATGGACGGCAGGAAACAGTCAGTTTTACTGCCGATATTCTGATGATACCTCGAAATTCCTTCTATTGCAAACAGAACTGATATCTAGTAAAATAGGGAACAGACGTGAATTGTAAACCGGATTGGCATATGAGGTGAACAAATGGCAATTATAGAAACCAGGGATCTGGTGTTTGACTATATCAGAAGAGATGAAGAGGGAAATGTTGAGGGAATTATAACTGCTGTGGACAACGTTTCTCTTTCTGTGAAACAGGGAGATTTTATAGCAATCCTTGGTCATAATGGATCAGGAAAGTCCACACTGGCCAAGCATTTTAATGCCATTCTTTACCCTACAGAGGGAACTGTCTTTGTAGACGGCATGGATACCCGGGATGATGAGAAGCTGTGGGATGTGAGAAGAGAGGCCGGGATGGTGTTTCAGAATCCGGACAATCAGATCATTGGACAGATTGTGGAGGAAGATGTGGGCTTTGGCCCGGAGAATCTCGGTGTGCCGACAGAAGAGATCTGGCAGCGTGTGGAAGAGAGCCTTAAAGCAGTTGGAATGTATGAGTTCCGGAAATATGCACCCGGCAAGCTTTCAGGCGGGCAGAAGCAGCGGGTTTCCATTGCTGGTGTGATCGCCATGCATCCAAAGTGCATTGTACTGGATGAGCCGACAGCCATGCTGGATCCCCTTGGAAGAAAAGAAGTGATCCGGGCAGTACGGGCACTGAATGATGTGGAAGGAATCACAATCATTCTGATCACTCATTATATGGAAGAAATTATTCATGCGGATAAAGTATTTGTTATGGATCAGGGAAAAGTTGCCCTGCAGGGAACGCCAAGGGAGATCTTCAGCCAGGTAGAAAAGCTGAAGGAGCTGCGGCTGGATGTGCCACAGGTGACTATGCTGGCACATGAGCTCAAGGAAAAGGGGCTTGATATCCCGGAGGGGATTCTTACAAAAGAAGAACTGATCGAAGCACTCCATTTATAAAGCGTGAAGTCTACACAGCGTATAGATAGTGGATTTATTATAGAAGAAAGAGGAACAGCATGGCGATAGTTTTGGATCATGTGAATCATATATATGAGGAAGGAACAAGTATTTCCTTTCAGGCGCTGACAGATATCAATCTTGTGATACCGGACGGGCAGTTTATCGGACTGATCGGGCATACCGGATCCGGAAAGTCCACGCTTGTACAGCATCTAAACGGGCTGCTTGCCCCGACTTCGGGAGCCATTTATTACAATGGTGAGGATATTAATGAAAAGGGATATTCCAGAAAGACACTGCGCAGCAAGGTCGGACTGGTATTTCAGTATCCGGAGCACCAGCTTTTTGAAACCGATGTGTTTACAGATGTCTGTTTTGGACCAAAGAACCTGGGACTTGACCGGAAAGAGGTGGAACTGAGGGCTTATACCGCACTGAAGCAGGTAGGGCTTCCGGATGAGTGCTTTTACCAGTCACCCTTTGAACTTTCCGGTGGGCAGAAAAGAAGGGCAGCCATAGCCGGTGTACTGGCCATGAAGCCGGAGGTGCTTGTTCTGGATGAGCCGACAGCAGGGCTTGATCCGAAGGGAAGAGATGAGATCCTTGACCAGGTAGCGAAGCTTCGGGAAGAAACAGGGATGACAGTGATTTTGGTTTCCCACAGCATGGAGGATGTAGCCAGATATGTGGACAGGATCATTGTGATGAATAAAAGCCGTGTGATGTTTGATGATGCGCCGAAGATGGTGTTTCGGCATTATAAGGAGCTTGAGGAAGTAGGACTTGCAGCGCCGCAGATTACCTATATCATGCAGGCACTGAAAGCAAAGGGACTTCGGGTAGATACTGATATTACTGGTGTGGAAGAGGCGCGGGATGCCATTCTTGCCGCACTGCACAGGGGATAGTTATGTTAAAGGATATTACATTAGGACAATATTATCAGACAGATTCCGTGATACACAGACTGGATCCCAGAGTAAAGCTGGTGACAACGATATGCTTTATCATATCGTTGTTTGTTGTGGATAACTGGGTCGGATATGTGCTGGCCGGTGTATTTCTTGTGTTAGTTATCGCTCTTTCCAAAGTGCCGCCGTCCTTTATGGTAAGGGGCATGAAGTCGATCGTATTTCTGCTTATTATGGCAGTGGTCTGCAATCTTTTCCTGACACAGGGAGAGCCGCTTGTTACCATCTGGAAGCTGACGATCACGAAGGAAGGTGTGATCCAGGCAGGGAAAATGGCGGTCAGACTGGTATTCCTGATCACAGGCTCATCGGTGATGACACTGACAACCACACCCAATCAGCTTACGGACGGTCTGGAAAAGCTGTTAAAGCCATTAAATGCCATCCGGGTACCGGTGCATGAGATCGCCATGATGATGTCAATCGCACTTCGGTTTATTCCGATCCTGATCGAGGAAACAGATAAGATCATGAAAGCCCAGATTGCCCGTGGTGCAGATTTCGAGAGTGGTAATCTGATACAAAAGGCAAAGAATATGGTGCCACTGTTAGTGCCCCTTTTTGTTTCGGCATTCCGGAGAGCCAACGATCTGGCGACTGCTATGGAAGCCAGATGCTACCGGGGCGGGGAAAACAGGACGAAGATGAAGCCACTGATCTACCACAGGAGAGATTATCTGGCCTATATGGTGATAGCGTTATATCTTGCAATCTGCGTATTGCTTGGAAAGGTCATATTTTAAACAGAGTCAGGAAAAGGGAGCATGGTGAAAAGAGTAAAATTAATTGTGGCATATGATGGAACTGCATATTGTGGCTGGCAGCTTCAGCCAAATGGACGTACGATAGAGGGAGAGCTGAATCAGGCTCTCTCCTCTCTTTTACAGGAGGATATCCATGTGATCGGGGCAAGCCGGACAGATTCCGGAGTTCATGCATTATGCAATATAGCTGTTTTTGATACACAGACAAGGATACCGGCAGAAAAAATATCCTATGCGCTGAATCAGCGTCTTCCGGAAGATATCCGGATCAAAAAGTCCTGCGAAGTGGCAGCTGACTTTCATCCAAGGCACTGCAGCAGCCGGAAAACCTATGAGTACCGCATTTATCAGGATAGCTTTCCGGAGCCGGTGAGAAGACTGTATACCCATTTTACTTATGTTCCGCTTGATCTTGACAGGATGAGAGAAGGAGCGGCATATCTTGTCGGCGAACATGATTTCAAGAGCTTCTGCAGCGTGGCAGCGGTAGTAGAAACTACAGTCAGGACGATCCTTTCCATAAACATAGAAAAACAGGGAAAGGAAATTGTGATTTCTGTCTGCGGTACAGGCTTTTTATATAATATGGTGCGTATTATTGCCGGTACCCTGATGGAGGTTGGAAGGGGAAGCTATCCGCCGGAGCATGTCAGGGAAATTCTTGAGGCAAAGGACAGGCAGGCAGCCGGACCGACAGCACCCGCCTGCGGCCTGACGCTGGTGAATTATACATTTGCTTCGGAGAATCAGGAATGATATATGAAGGATGCTGGCGGGGGGAAAGTGCCCCTGCGAATCTTTTCAGTGCGACCATCTTAAGGCAATTTCTGAAATGAATTATGATTGAACCATGAAAAGGGTGTTACCACAAATAACGGTTTGCCGTGTGGTTGTTTTCGGTTTACACCGCCCGGATGCCAAAACTGGACGGCAGCTTTTTGTTACTGCGTTTCAAGCTTTCGATATATTTGTTGTGACTTCTCACAAAGTCTTCATGGCAAAGCACCGTTCCCGATGGGTTTTCCATAGCGGGATTTTTTTATAGCGTCCATTTTGGTTTGTTTCGATCTTCGTGGAACGCTTTGCCAGTCCGGAAAAGGCAGAGACGCAATCTGTCTTTTTGTCATACCATAAAAATCAAAAAAGTTTCGATTTCATTTGGTTTATGGCACAAGCGCATGACCAATGCTCTATCCCAAAGTAGGTCAAGCATATCTTGATTGCTAACTAAATGACATTGGTACACAGGTAGTATTCCGTAAAGTGTTTTCAAGCAGATTATGCATGAAAATCACAAGTTTTACATGAACCCAAATCACTATAATTGATTTTGTGTGCATAAATTGTTGCCGGAGCGAGGTACGGGTGAACCAAATCTTAACAGAGATTTTACATCGTTGATTGTATAATACAACTATAACTATCGATTCAGAACGTCATGGTCACATGTATTTAAGTAATCTAATGTATCAAACAAAAGAGTAGTATCTGACACTACCAACAGAAAGGAGATTCGATTTGAAAAGAAAAGCATTATTAGTATTAGGACTGGCAGTTGCACTGACCTGTACTAATGTCGTATCGGTGTATGCTGCTGAGGGAGAAAATTACCGTATTGAAACCTATAGCAGCAATAATAACAAAGTGGAAGCTTCAGGTAACGACCAGAAGCAAGAAAACGGTGATGTATCCGTAAAAGGAAACAATGAAACTGCTGTAAAGACAACTGACAATGCCAAGGTCAGTGTGAATGGTAATGTTTCCGTGAATGGTGATACTACTACGGGTGTTGAGAGTAAAAACAACTCATCTGTCAATGTGAGCGGAGATGTTACGGCAGAAGGCACAGGAACCTTGGGAATAATCGCAGATGATAAAAGTAACGTCATGGTGGGTGGAACGGTCAAGGCAGACGGTTCACGAGCCGTTGGCATAAACTCAAAGGGAGAGGTTACTGCAGGAGGCGTTTTGGTAAAAGGTGCTGACAGCACGGGAGTACTTGCAACTCAAGGCGGCAAAGTTACAATCAATGATGATGTAAAAGTAGTGGAGCAAAACAGGGGAACGCTCAGCTCACCGGTAAGCGGTGTGGAAGCGGATAGCGATGGAAAAGTCACCGTAAAAGGGAATGTAGAGGTTGAGGGAATAGGTGCTATAGGGATAAAATCCACCCAGGGAGAAGTCAACGTAAACGGAAATGTCAAAGCCTCTGGGACGCCCCAAAACAACCAGAATGGAGAAACAGTTGGTATTTCAGCGAAGGGCTCTAAAGTAAGTGTTAAGGGGGATGTAATATCAGACGGAAAAGGAATGCATATTATCAAAAGTGATACCGGATTAAATTCCAATGTAGAGGTGAATGGTAGTGTTACAGGCAGCTCAGGAGTTGTAACCAATAATGGTTCAAATGTTACGGTAGGCGGAGCCATCACAGCAACAGGTGGAACGGGACTGAATATTACAATGGAAGAAACTACAGGAAGTGGGAAAATCAAGCTGGGAACACTGAACGTGACAAAAGAGGACAAGACAGGAATTCTTCTGGATGTAAAGAACAAAAACATAAATAGTATTGATGAACTTGTCAAGGCTATGCCGGAAGTTAACCTCTTTGAAATCAATGTAAAGCAAGGCAAATATTTCGACATCGATGATGGTACAACAAGTGATACTATTTCAGGAACAAAAATCTCAAAGGAAGAGGCAGCAGATAGGATACTAAAAGAGAAGGTTAAATATAGTTTCAGAACAGAAAAAACATCCAATGCCAATATTTCCTTAGAGCAGAATGAAGCTACAGAGGGCACTACTGTGAAATTCTATGTAAAAGCAGTGGATGGCTATCAGGTAAAGGGAGTATCTGCGGGAAAAGCCAAGGTAATCGATAATGGAGATGGCTCTTACAGCATCATCGTACCAAGAGGCGGTGGTGTGAATATTTCAGCCATCATCGAAGCGATCATGAAAGAACAAGCCGGGGGACAAAGCACCTCGTCCAGTGAAGAATATACAGTAGCCAATGTTGTAAAGTATGCTGAAATACAGAAACAGTTACAGCAGAAAATAAAAAATATGGAACGGGGTGGCAACTGTGTAGTGGAATTAGACACATATATCAGTTTTAACAGAGAAACCTTTGAAGCTTTGTCTAAAAGACCGGATGTATCCTTGACAGTTATTTATAAATGGAAAGGTGTCAAATACAAAGTAACTATTCCGGCAGGCTACAATGTGCTTGATTTGCTGAATGAGGATGGTTATTGCGGATGCTTATATCTAAATGCGATATTCGGTTCGCAAGTGGTAGAGTAAGCATAAATTCATATAATATATACTCTCGGGATTTTCTTCAAACGAAGCATTCTGGCTGCATTTCCGATATACTGCTTCCGTTTTCACGTCGTATATACCATGTACGCACTGCGAAAATGTCATTGTATATCGAAAACTTATCTCAGAATGCTTCATTCAGAAGACTCCGAGAGTACATTAGAAAGACCAATATGATGTGATGTCCCTATTGCAAAGAGAATTTTATCATTATAATGCTTCGAAAGGCAGATGCGCAATCTGTCTTTTTGGCATATCTAAGCATAAAAGATAATCTCCCGTTTACTCTATATTGCAATTGGAGCGATATTTCAACAGCTTTATCCCGCAAAGGTTCATTCCTCTTTACACTAACTAAATGACATTGATTCCCGCTTGGACGCTTAAAAATAATCTGATTGAAAATCACACGGTAAAATGATAATATATATACGTGAGAAACCAGAGAGCCAGGCGGCTTACCCTCTTTACGGAGGGATCAGCCCTCCAGACGAAAGGAAGGAGGGTGTTGCCAATGGTTACATATTCTGATCTGATTCAGTTTTGTATATTCATTGTCGCCCTTGTTGGTCTTTGCTATAAGATTTTCAAGGATAAAAGAAAATAGCCGCCATTACTCGCAATAATGACGGCTGTTGCTAATTTGAACAGTTGTAATTAATGGGGTAAGCCGCTTCTCTGGCTTTCCCTTTTTCTAGTATCAATATAACACATGTCAGAGGAAAATTTCAAGGTAAAATAAAAGAATGGTAATACTACAGGAGGAAAAACATATCATGCATACGATGGGAAGGATAAAGGATGAAAGCGATCAGAGTCAAAGAGGAATGGGAAAGAGTCGGTGTTTATTATGTAAGAACAGAAGCCATGGTATTTGGCTTTGACCTTTCTATGCAGGGAGAGTTTTCCGATGATGACAGGGATTCGGAATATATTCTTGTACTAGATGACAAGGGAAAACCCTTAAGTACCAACAGACTGCATTTCCTGCCGGAAAAGGGATTTGCCAAGATAGAGAGAGTGGCAACTGTGAGAAACGCGAGAGGTCTTGGCACCGGGAAGCTTGGCATTGAAGCTGCGGAGGAATGGATCCGGGAACTGGGATATGAAAAAATCGTCATTACAAGCAGAGAAGAAGTAAAAGGTTTTTATGAAAGACTGGGATATACAGCCAGGTATGATATGAGCCCTGATACATTGGAAAAGAAAGTGGAAGGAGAAGAAAAGCTGATAAAGGATCCCAGATTTATATGTGTTTATATGGAAAAAGTTGTTGACACTCCGGAAACCGTGTAATATAATAATTCAGTGCGAAATTGCTTGATAATACTGTGTAAAATCTCCTTAGCACAGTATTTCAAATAGAGTACCTGACAGAGTATTTGATCATCAAAGTGCGGCCCGGACATCCGCATGCAGATAAGAAAGTACCTGTGCATTATGTGCGCAGCACATGAACAAATTTTACGGAGGGAAAACAATGAAAACATTTATGGCAAGTCCTGCTACAATCGAAAGAAAATGGTATGTAGTAGACGCTACAAATATGACACTTGGACGCCTGGCTTCAGAAGTAGCCAAGGTTTTAAGAGGAAAGAACAAGGCAATCTTTACTCCTCACATTGATACCGGTGATTATGTGATCGTGATCAATGCATCGAAGGTTAAGGTAACAGGAAGAAAGTTAGACCAGAAGATCTACTATCATCACTCAGATTATGTTGGTGGCATGAAGGAAACCACATTAAGAGAGATGCTGGCTAAGAAGCCTGAGAAGGTAGTTGAACTCGCTGTTAAGGGTATGCTTCCCAAGGGACCTTTAGGAAGAGAAATGTATACAAAGCTCCACGTTTATGCAGGTCCTGAGCATCAGCATGCAGCTCAGAAACCCGAAGTATTAACATTTTAATCAAGGGACTGAAAGGAGAGAATAAAGATGGCTAAAGCAGCAAACAAATGCTACGGAACAGGTAGAAGAAAGAAATCAATCGCCAGAGTATATTTAGTACCTGGAAAGGGCGATATTACAATTAATAAAAGAAGTATTGATGAGTATTTTGGATTAGAGACACTGAAGGTTATCGTTCGTCAGCCTCTGACAGCTACAGAAACAGCTGACAAGTTTGATGTAATCGTTAACGTTCGTGGTGGTGGATATACAGGACAGGCCGGAGCAATCAGACACGGTATTGCAAGAGCATTACTTCAGGCTGATGCAGACTTCAGACCGGTTCTCAAGAAGGCTGGCTACTTAACAAGAGATCCTCGTATGAAAGAAAGAAAGAAGTACGGTCTCAAAGCAGCTCGTCGCGCTCCGCAGTTCAGCAAGCGATAATTCAACCGAATATCGAAAAAGAGCAACAAACCCCGAAAATCCAGTATTTTCGGGGTTTTCTTTATATTCTGAAAATCTATCAGACACCCTCAAAACACACGAAAATGTTCCGGTAACTAACAGGTAACACACAGGTAACTAACACGAAAAAAGGTGTCCTCCGTAGGACTTTGCGTGTCCTCCGTAGGACAGAAAAAAAGACGGTATCAACCGCCTTTTTCAGTGCAATGGTCTATGATGCAAGACCGGACATCCTTTTTCGTGCGACAGTGGCAGGAATAACCATCCTTGAATATGATGTCATATCCGTCGTGCATGTTTCCAGTGATTCCGGAAATCATTTCTCTGTTCCTATCTGCAATCTGCATCGTGTCAAACATTCCGCACTGGTCTTTTCTGACGAGGTCTTGCAGATACGCATTGACAGACATTCCCTTGTCATTAGCAAGAGATTTGATAATACTTTTCATTCCTTTAGGAACTTTCAACTCTATCCGTTCATAGCGTTCCCTATCAAAAGCCTGTTTATATTCTTTTCTATCCATCGGTGCACCTCCATCAAATCAAATTGATTGCATCAAGTTTGGTCGGGAGTTCAATGTGGGTGTAGACGTTTTCGGTCACACCCTGTCCTTTATGCCCGACAATTTTTTTGATGAATCTCTCGTCAACTTTCTTTTCGGTGAGGAGAGAGATGCAGGTGTGTCTTGTATCATGCGGGCGGTGTCCGTCATAGACAGGTTCTTTTTTTGTTTCATCAATGACAAATTTCCCGAAACCGAACTCAAGCATCAGAGGAATCCAGTAGGAATCATAATAATTCCGGTACTGAAAAGGTTCGTCGTCGGGTGTACAAATCAGATGGTCACATTTCCGGTTCGTCCAGTATTCAAAGAACGGTACAATCTTTTCGGCAATGGGAACTTCTCTGATTCCTGCCTCTGTTTTGGATTCTTTCACATAGAACCATCGTTCATCAAGATGGATGTCCTTTTTCTCAAGGTCGAGGAGTTCCCCGATACGGACACCGGAATAAATCATAATAAGAATGACGGTTACATATATGTTTGAATCCTTGCATTTCCACAGAATAGAAATCTCTTTCTTTGAAAAAGGTTTCCGGTTGTATGCGTTCGGATTTCCCGCCTTGCTTATATCGACGTATCTGACCATGTCTCTTTTATCTTGAGACACAATCTCGTGAATGACAGCATAGTCATACATGAGACCCCACAGGATTTTCAAGGTTTTAAGTGTGGGAGTATTTTTGCCGGAGCTATCGACGACACCTTGCAGGTGATCCAGTTTGATGTCAACAAATCTCATTTTCCACAGGGGTTTCGATGTGTTAAAAGCAGCCTTGTAACCATTCGTGTCCTTGATTTTTTCAAAATGGATTTCTGACCAATTCTCATATACTTCCTCGAAAGTAATGGTTGCATGGTGCAAATCAAAGGGGTCTTTATTGTATTCAGCTAATGCAGTGAGAGCCTCTTTGCGTGTCGGGTAATATCCGACGGTTATATATAATTGTTTTGATTTTCCGGTTATAGGGTCGATTTCCCACCCTTTTGTCTTTTTTGCGACATAGGGATTTCGTCGGTTTCCGGATAATTTATAGACCGACCCGAACCCGTTCGGTAGTTTCATTCAATCACCATCCTAAAAAAGAGTATAAAAAATAAAACCAATGCAAAAAGCACGGTTTTATGATAGAATGGTGTTTGCAGGATTCATCTATCAAAATGCTTTTTGCAGGGCATGAGATAAGAGATTCCACAAAGGCGATTCGTGTTGCAGCACGGGTCGTCTTTTTATGTGTAAATCTATTTTTCAGAGCGTTCTTTCACAATTTTCCGATACTTGCGACCGATGGCAAAACAGCCGACACCCAACAGGATGGCAGCAACACCGCCAACAGGAACAGCAAGCAGCAGGAGCAATCCCAAAAGCACAAGCACAACAGCGAGAACCATGAGGATAATTCCGCAGACATTGTATGTCCGGTCGGAATATTCCTTTTTCACTGGAGCAGGTGCGTCATAGGATGCGGATGTGTGTCCGTTTCCGGATGATGCACTTTTCATCACATCAGAGACCCCGACGGTCGTTCGACTATACACTGCATTATAAGCAGCCTTTTTCGGGTCATTCACAATCCCCATTCCCTTTTTACCATAAAGAGGATTCGCAGCCTTTTTGACCTGCCTCTTTACTTTTCCGGTAGTCCTTGCCTTTATGCTCTTTTTGACATTCGGTTTTCTGACACCGTATTTCATGCAAAACACCTCCATTCTTTAGAACAAACCTATCACCTTGTACACTTTTCCTTGCGAAAGGAGGTGAGCAGGATGAAAGTTTTGTTATGGGAAACAAGAACCTCAAAAGGGTTCACGTTGATGGAGTTGGCGAAGAAATCCGGAATCGGAAAATCGACGCTCAACAACATCGAAAACGGTAAGGTGTCACCGACATTGTTTCAACTCGAAACGATAGCGATTGCACTGGGGGTCAAAATCACCGACCTGTTTGAATCCGAATACAAATAATTGTATCACATGACATGTTCCGTGAGTGGGAACGGGAGACGATTTCCACAATTATGGAAATGAACTCCGATATTTCCACAATCATGGAAATATGTGATATGATGTGTTTCGGAAAGGGGTGGTGTTCCCTTGCATTACAAAGAGACTATCATTGAGTTAGTCGGTAAGATACAAAGCGAAAAAGTCCTCAAGAGGATATATAAATTCGTTTTATATCTGTACACCCACGAGACTGGCAGTTGAAAAAGACTGTCAGTCTTTTTTTATTTCACGCAGGTATTTCATCGAATCGTCCTCCGACAAGATTTTGCGTCCGAGCAAATAACCGGAAAGACTACACAAACGCTGAACCTGTTCCTCGTCATCAAGCATGTTAAACATTTCAAGCAAAATCAACTCTCGACGAGTGAGAGAATATAATTCAGATGCTTTTTTCATCATTTCTCCTCTCTCAATGAAATGTAATAATCAACAAGTCTGTCAAATGCCTTGATGTCATCATCCGAGGCATACAAGAGCATTTTTATCATATTTTTGCGGGTCTCATTTTCACCCGCCATGATGCGGTCGATTCTTTCAAAAAAGTCATCGTCGGTCTCGACGAACATTTCTCCCTCTCCAGTGGTCAACCACATATAATCAACACCGAACTCTCGACAGATAGATTTTGTCATCTGTTCGGTGAGGTTGCGGTTTCCATTTTCAATGTTCGACATTGAACCTCTTGTCACACCAATACGCTCACCGAATTTTTCAAGAGTAAGGTTGAGCGTCTTTCGGACTTCTTTCACACGCTCATTTTCTGTCATGCAAAATCACCTCCTTTTCAATGAATGATAACACTCGTCAAAATAAAAAGCAATAGAAAAGTATTCAAAGAATACAAAAAACTGTTGACAAAGTTGTCAAAGACGAATATTATGTATTCAAGGACAACAGAAAGCAGGAAAGAACGGGTGAAGCGATAGGGCTACACGCAAGTGACATGGTGGTCAGGCTGCCGGATAGCAGATAGAGCGTGTGAAGAATAAACATGACCCGTCAAAGTAGTTGAAGAAAACAGGAACGGTAGGGCAAGAAAGCACAGTGTACCGCACTATTTGAAGAAAGCGGACAGGCTGAACCAATCAGCACTTTACCCCTATTCCAAGAAACCGTTAAGTGGAAGAATCAACCGAGCGAGAGGACACAGCACTGTTGCCCTTTTATAAGAATAGGAGGAATGGAAATGGAAAAAGAAAGATACTTGAAATATGTGAAAATCTGCGAGAGAGCAGAAAGAATGAAAATTGATACAGGTGATCGCATGGGAGCACTAATGGACATCGAGAGTGCAGACAAGAAATTCAACATGAGACTGGATGACTGGTTGCAAGCAGATGATTTCAATTTCACACATGACTATTGTGGTATTCAAAACAATATAAAACGAGGAAAGTTTCCGGCAACGGATTTCGGATTTTTTCTCCCAAGATTCGCAGGTACACACTAAAAGCCGAAACGGGGCAGCAGTCACCCCGTCAGCGTCCGGATGGCGACCGACGCTCTGACGATGGCAAGCCGAAAGACAGCGTCGGAATACCGTGAGAAACATGGCAGCGGGTGAACTTGCTAAAAGGTTCATAGTTGGATGACAGGTTTTCGGTGACTTTTTAAGGCGAAAAGACACAACACGGTAAATTCAGCCGGAACAGAGGCGAGGTCATGAACAGACCGAGAGAGCCTCCACAGGAGGAAACAGGATGCAGGAAATGAAATATTTCAACGAGGGAAATGATTGCGACATCTGCAAAAACCAACTCATGACAGGACGAGACGGAACGGTCGAGGATTGCCGGAGGAGACAGAATGGGTTGTCATGCAGATTCGAGGAGCGTGACATTCGGACATGTCCGGTGTGCGAACATGAGGTTGATCGTGAGGATATGTATTTCACAAAGGATTGTCATGGAATCCCGTTCAGACTGGTGTGTGACAGATGCTATCAGAGAATCATGTCAAAAGGATATGACGGGGAATATTACACAGAGGCAGACGAACAGATTGAGGACGACTATTGAGAGCCGAAACGGGCAGCAGTCGCCCGTCTGTGTGGGATGACCGCCCACGCATTGACAAGGCAGGTCAGAACAGGAGGTCAGACGGATGGAAGTCGGACGCATATTGCCAACCGAGGCAGCAGTCATATTGAATGTATCACCGCAGTTCATCCGAATAGCGATGCAACAAGGGAAACTCCCCATCGGAACAGCGGTGCAGATGTCATCAATATGGACTTATCACATTTCGGAGAAACTGCTTGCAGATTATTCCGGAAAAGACATACAGGCAGAACTTGAGAGAATCAGAGGAAAGAGAGGAGCGTGACATATATGTCAAAGGACGAGAGAAAAGAAATGATTGAGAATATCGCAGAGCGGTTCACACAGATGGACGACGTTGACAAGTCCTATATTGCCGGATATATGGCAGGAAAGCAGGAGGAACGTCAGAAGTGGGAGCAGCAGGGAAAGACAGCGGTTGCAACAGCGTGAGGATGACTTGCGTTCGATATGGAGGGGGCGATTTACGAGGAATACACCTAAAAATGAATATGCGGAGCATGAGAAAAAAGAGCAAAAAGAAAGGAGACCGTTGCAGCGGTCTCCCGTTTAGCAGTCTGTGTCAGACGCTTAAAACACTAAAAATATTATAGCAAATCTGACACCATATTGCAAGCATGAAAAAACGGGGGAAACCCCGTGATTCAAAGGGTTTCAGACCCTTTTGACGACCTTGTGATGGATAGTAACAAGTCGTTGAAAAGTATATATAAGGGCAGCAGGAGGAACGGTGTCAGAATGGCAAAGAGAAAGAAAGGGATGACGTTCATCCCGTATGACTATGAGGCAGCATATAACAAGAGCCTTGAGGACATGAATGAGTTTTTTGTTGAGCAGATGTTCAAGCATGGGAAAAAGGTTGTATATGCACTCAAAGAGATACGAGCAGGAGACCAGTTCGAGGTTGAGATATATCCACAGTTCAAGAAAATGGATGAAGTACCTCCGGAGGGTCGGAGTATCAAAAAGGACAATGACAAGGCTCAAAGGAATCTGAACGACAAGAACGCAAGGAAATATGTGGAGCGTCTTATCAACGAGAATTTCACGGACAGGGATTTGTGGCTCACGTTTACATACGACAATGAGCATCTCCCTCCGGACGGCGACATCGACGCAGCAATCAAGAATGTGCAGAAATTCATCCGACGGGTGAATTATCAGAGAAAGAAAAGAGGTCTCCCGAACGCAAGATATGTCTATGTGACCGCCTACAATCCGACAGAGGAAATCCGGTGGCATCATCACATTGTCATGGATGGCGACATGGACATGGATGTGGTTGAGGGGTGTTGGAAACAGAGCAGCAGGAACGAGGTTCGGAGGCTGCAAAAGGACGAGAACGGTTTGACCGGAATGGCAAAGTATATCGTCGAGGAAAAGAACAGGGTGAAATCGGAGAAACGGTGGAACTCCTCACAGGGATTGAGAGACCCCGACATCAAGGTGGTTCATTCCAAGAGACCAACAGCGAAAGCCGGAGGATATAAGAAAATCGGAACATACGTCGAGACCATGAGAAAAGGACATGAGCAGGTTCGTGAGCAGATGTTGAAATGGTATCCGGATTTTGATTTCACGGATGCGGGAATCTATTACAACGATTTCAACTCAATGTTCTACATACGGGCGAGAATGAGGAAACGGAGGCAGCAATGAAAGCAAAAAGAAAGAGAAGAATGAGCAGGAGGAGACGGGAACGGACATATATTGCGGTGATGGTTTTACTGGCGATCGCTGTGAGCATAGGTCTGACACGCTCTGTCATGCGAGATGACAAGGAATTTGAGGAGTTTGAGCAGCAGTCGCAGGAGTTCGATGCACGGATGCAGAGGATTGACGAGAAAAGAGAGGCATCCGGACAAAATGCAATGCTTGAGCAGGTGCGGACATGGCAGCAGGAGCAGGACATAGAACCGGACAAGTATGCAGTATTTGACACCATGTCGGCAGACTGGGGAGGCGAGGAGGACGGATTTGTGTTCTATGAGATACCGGAGGAATACAGTCGGACAGGTGGCTATTTTCCGGAAAAGATGCAGGTATATACATATTGCGTCTGCAAGCAGTACGGGGTCAGATATGACCTTGTGGTCGCTCTGATTGAGAAAGAATCCGGATATAAATTCGACAAGATTGGTGATGATGGTCATTCTATCGGGTACATGCAGATATATGAGGAGTGCCACAGAGACAGGATGGAGCGTCTGAACGTCACAGACCTCATGAACCCATATCAGAATGTACTCGTCGGGATTGATTATCTGTCGGAACTGATTGAGAGATACGGAACGATTCAAGATGCACTTGCAGCGTATAACTACGGGGAGCAGGGAGCAAAACAGCACCTATGGAAAAACGGAATCTATGTGTATGAGTACAATCAGACCATCATGAGCCGGATGAAAGAAATCGAGGAGGAACTGGAGCAGGATGCAGGTGATTGAGAGGATTCTGCACATGTTGAGGGTCAAGGATTGCAGACATGCGTGTCTGTTCTGCGAATATTATGACATGTGCAAGCAGGAGACAGGCAACAGGAAAGAGGTGAAAGAGAATGAACATGAGATATGCAATGAGAAGTGAGGACACGGAGCAAATCAACGTTGTGTCATGGGCGAACTGGAACATGAATCGCTATCCGGAATTGAAATGGCTGCATCATGTACCGAACGGAGGCAGCAGGAACAAGCAGGAGGCAGTGAAACTCAAACAGATGGGTGTCAAGGCGGGTGTATCTGATTTATGCCTCCCGTACCCGAAAGGACTTTACTGCGGACTGTACATCGAGATGAAATTCGGTGATAACAGGCAGCAGGAGACACAAAAAGAGTTTCTTGCAGATATGGCAGCAGCAGGACATTTCGTCGCAACCTGCTATTCAGCAGAGGAGGCGGTCAAGGTTATTGAGGAATACTGCAAATTGATGAATCACAAAATGGGAGATAGTGAAATTATCATACCGTTGGAAAACAGAGGAGAACTGGAGAACATCGCAATGAGCATCCCGAACAACAGCATCCTCAAGAATGGGGAAATCAAAGAGAGCAAACCGAGAAAGAAATGAGGAGGTGCAGCAGGATGACGGTCAAGGATGTTATGACGTTGCTTGAAAGTCCGGACAGGGTTCGGGTCATCAAGGACGGTGAGGAGATATACAACCAGTATTTCGCAAACATGGAGGTTGACAAGGACATCGTCGCACAGATAGGAGATGCAGAGGTCAAGAGATTCCGGGCAATTCCGGAGATTACTCACAGGAAATACAAGGAACGGGGTCTCATTGCACCGATGAAACCGGAGGAAACACCGGACTATTCTTTCAGAGATTTGCAGATGTGTTTGTATCTTACAATCACGATATAGCAGGGAGGTGAGGACATGAGGAAAATCATCATTGTGGCAGCAGTCGTCGTCATAGCACTGGGAGCAGGGTTCACATATACGCTCTACAAGGTGGGCGAGGGGATGCACCTGCACCGCTGCGGATGGAGACAGCCGGACGACAGAGGTTTCATGTAACAGGTAACAAGAGGATAACAGGAGGAACAGAAAAAATGAGAATTATTGCAGTTATGTCACCGAAAGGTGGAATCGGAAAGACAACGACATCGGATGCGATCGCCTACATGTTGGGAGAGGAGCAGGAGAAACGTGTTCTCATTCTCGACGGAGACCCGCAGGGCGATACATCCAAGACATTCGAGGCATACGAGCCGGAGGGAACAGGAATGAGTGAACTGCTTGAGCGTCATGTGAGCGTGGGCGGGTCATACCGGACAACGGACTTGATAAGACCCACACAGTACAGCCACATTGACATCATTCCTGCAAACGGGTATCTCATGCAGACAGACATGAAACTGCTGCTCAAGCAGGAGGCAAATCAAGTCACGAGGCTGCGGGATGCACTGGAGGAAATATCCGAGGCATACGACTATTGCATTTGTGATTGTGGTCGTCTGCTTGACATGGTGGTCATCAACATTCTACTGGCAGCAGAACTCGTCATTGCACCCGTAAAGGTCGGAGGATATGAAAACGAGGCGATTCACAATTTGCAGGAGCAGGTTGACGACCTGCGGGAAATAAATCCGGAACTCCGAATCAAAGGTCTTGTGACCATGAGACAGAAAAACAAGACATCACTGGATTTCGAGGAGTGGATGAAAACAAGTTCCGGATTCGACATGTTTGTCACACCGATTCGTCGGTCGATTGTAGCGGAAAAGGCATCCATGAGAATGGCAGTCCTCCCACAGTTTTCAAAAAATTGCATCGTGTCACAGGACTATCGCAATGTGGTTCATGAATTACTCAAGGAACTGGAGGGGTGAGCGTGGGAAAGAGAAAAATCACATGCAACAACAGTTCATGCAAACACCACACTAATGGAGGATGCGACACCTGCATAACACTTGATGGTTCGGGAAAGTGCGAATCGTTTGAAAAAGGTTTTGCATATTACTTTCACATCGTATGGAATGCACTGGACGATAAAAATTTCATTGACATGGTCGAGATTCTCATGAATCCGGATTTGAAAACAGGATTGTTTTATGTGATGGAGTGCTATGATTTGGGATTCAGTGAGATGGAATGGGGAACGTGCCGGATGGTCATGCTCAAGGACGGGAAAGAGGGAAAACCTCTGAAATACGAGGAAATCATTGAGCGTGAGATGAACATGGAAAAGTTTTCAAAGCATCTTGAAAATTTCAACAATGGAATAATACCACAGATGCAGCAGGAGCAGGACGCAGCAGGGCAGCAGGACACGGAGGAAAAAGAGTTCGGGTGGCTATCTCCGACGGGTGTATTCACTGAATCACCGTTCGGAACTCATGAGGAATCGGCAGAACAAATATGCGAGGAAAAAGGGTTCACGGAGGAATATTGGAACTGGGTGAAAGAAAATAGAGGCAATGAAATCAACCATCTCATGAGAGATTTTCTGTCAGAGGTAAAGGGATATTGTTTGATTCACAATCCATCCGGATATACCGGATATATAGTGACAAACATGAAAAATCTGACAAAGCAACAAAAAGAATTTTTATACGGTTATTTCATGGATATGGGAGACCGATTCAAAGCGGAACAATTCGTTGATTTTGATTAGAGAGGAGATTTGAACATGGGAAACATCATAAACACAGCACCGTGTCGATTCTGCGGACAGATGGTGCAGATTGACAGCGAGGAAAAATTGACACAGCCACAGGCAGAGGAACAGGCAACAATGTCCTGCACCTGCGAACAGGCGGTTGAGTATCAGAAAGAGAAACAGAGGAAAGAAAAGGCGATGCAGAACGTCGCTGCATTGTTCGGAGAGGCAGCAGCACCGGAAAAGAGATGCAGTGAGGGCATCGTGAACATTCTCAAGGCAGCAGTCGAGGAAATATACACCGGAGGACTGGCAAAGGTCACTCTGAACCTCCGAGGGGGGGTCAAAGCATCTATCTCACAGAATAGCAAAGGCGAGATAAACGTCGAGCGTACAGAGACCAAAAAGCAGAAATTGACAGAATAGGGGAGCGGATGCGTGTGACCGAAAGAGAGATATGCGGGTCATTCCGGAGAGCAGAGAATCAAAAGCAACAGATTCAGATTTTGACGGAACTGACCTGCAAGAGTAAATATCAGATAATCGGTATATTGCTGCGGAATGGCGAGAAAGTACCGAAAAGCATTGAAAACCAGTTGTACAAGAGACTGGATGCACTCGACGCACAGATTTTCGAGTGTGAAATGGAATACAAAGAAATCGTGACCGCACTGACGGGAGAAAACAGGAGGAAAGAACATGGCAACAGGATTCAGCGTCATGGACGCACTGAACAAGAACAGCAAGGCAGGAGTTGACGAATCACCGAGAGCAAGATTCCGGACAAAGGACATTTCGATTTTTAAGATGTACCGGAACAAACTCAATTTCTATGATTTGGCAGATATTGAGGAACTGGCAGGAGACATCCTCATGTACGGTCTCAAACAGAATCTTGAGGTTGTATTTGAACCGAACGAGCAGGGCGAATATAGAATCGTAGCAGGTGAGAGACGGTGGCTTGCACTCAAACACCTTGTAGAGCAGGGATATAAAGATTTTGAGATTGCGACCTGCAAACTCACAACACCGCAGGACGAGGACGAGGAGCAGGTGGAAATCATCATCGCAAACGCATACCGGACAAAGTCTCTCAAGGATGTTATTGAGGAGGAACAGCGTCTCAAAGCGTGTCTTGAGCGTATGAAAACGGATGGAAAGAAAATCAAGGGATATGACCTCCAGTCCGGTCGCCTCCGTGATGTCATCGCCTCAATGCTCAAGATGTCAAAGACCAAGATCGCACAGATTGAGAGCGTCAACAACAATCTGATTCCGGAGTTTCGGGAGGAACTCAACAACGAGCGTCTCACATTCTCCGCAGCGTATGAGTTGAGCGGGATGTCTCCGGAGATGCAGCAGGAGGCACTTGCAAAGTACAAGGAAAACGGAGAATTGTCCTATACGGAAATTAAGGACATGAAATCACCGCAGAAACCGGAACAGGAGCAGGATGCAGCAGGGCAGCAGGACACCGTGTCAGATTCAGACACAGCAGGGCAGCAGTCGTCCGAAAACAGCATGAATCCTCCGGAGGAAAAGAAAGCGGGCGACGATTATGAGACACCGCATCCGGAGGGAATCACATCAATCTGCTATTCCTGCACCGAATACGAGACCTGCAACGTAAAGACCGGAACATGTACCTCATGCGACCAGTACAAGAACCGTGCAGAGGCATACAAGACAGACGAGCAGAGATATAACGAGGAGCAGGATGCAATCGACCGTGAGACAAAGAAAAAACTCCGTGAGATGGAGCAGGAGGAGAAAATGAAGAAACTCCCATCCGCAGCACTGGAGGAAGTGAAGTCAATCAGAGTTTCAAAGGATAAATTCGAGGAATACACGGGAGAATACAGAAAACCGTATATGATAACAAAAGACGACGGATTCAAGGTCGGAAATGTCGTCAAATTGGTAGTATTTGCAGCAGGTAAGGCAACCGGAGAAACAGCAGACATGAGAATTACATGCAAAGACGATGACATCACTTGCAGCGGATTGACAGACGGATGGTGTGTCGTTGGTCTTGCAGTGGCAAAGGAGGAATAATCATGGATGACATCAGACGAGGAGAGATATTCTATATCGCACGAGGGGGGGCGACGAACGGGAGTGAGCAGTTCGCAGACAGACCCGCAGTCGTGGTCAGTAATGACGAGAACAACAAACACTCCGGAGTGATTGAGGTTGTGTACATGACGACACAGCCAAAAACAGACCTCCCGACACATGTGACTATCCGCAGCACCGGAAGAATATCCACAGTTTTGTGCGAACAGGTGTCGTCGGTATCGACCGAGCGTGTGAATAACTATATCGGGCAGGTATCAGAACAGGAAATGAAAAACATTGACATCGCTCTCATGATTTCCTTGCAGTTGGATAATGGCGGGAAATCATCAAAGCAGTACAATGAGACGATACAGAGGCAGCAGGAGGAAATCGACAGCCTAAAAAGGGAAATTGAGACGTTGCAGCAGGAATGTGATGACAGAATCGCAGAAATTGAACAGGATGCAGCAGTGTATGTCGAGGAGAACAGGAAAGTTGATGCAAGCAGACAATCAGAGGACATCATCAAGGTTCAGACCGAGCGTGACACATTCAAGGCACTATATGAGCAGTTATTTGAGAGGCTGCTGACTATGGGAGGAACAGGAAATTGAAAAAAGGACAATTAAAAGCGTTATTCATCGAGGCAAAGGGAACAGGTCAGAAATATATCGGTGTAATGATTCAGACAGAGGGCAGCAGTGAACCGGAGGTCATCATCAATCCGAAAGAGAATTTCAATGCAAAATTCGATTACTACATGACAGCGTATGACGATGATTTGATTCTGATTGCTGCAAAAGGGAAAAAGGACATCAGAATCACGAGAGCAGCAGCGGGAGCATCGTTCGAGGACATCCAGTCACAACTCATTGATGAAAAAGCGTCATCCGGATGGAAAGAACAGATTGCGGATGCGGTGGACAGGGTTGTTGATAAGATGCTGAAAGAAACTCCTCCAGAAACGGAGGAGGAGAGACAGAACTGCGAGACCATGAGAGAGACTATCAAAGGAATGTTCCTCACACAGAGACGCTCAAAGGCAGAGGCAGCGTTCATCACCGAGAATATTGACAGATACGAGGAATTGTTTGAAATCTGCATGAATGGAGATGATGCACAGTTCAAAAAGGGCATCACGGAATTGCAGAAAGCACAGAATGAGTATATTTTGCAGAAAGAGAGGGAAAACGGATGAACAAGGTCATTTTGATGGGTCGTCTCACGAGAGACCCGAATGTCAGATATTCACCGAGGAATAATTCACAGGAGGAAATGGCGATCGCACGATATACACTTGCGGTTGACCGTAGAGGAGCAAAAGACGGGCAGCAGTCAGCGGATTTCATTTCCTGCGTTGCGTTTGGACGAGATGGAGAGTTCGCAGAAAAATATCTCAAGCAGGGAACGAAAGTGGTTGTCACTGGACGGATTCAGACGGGGTCATATACGAACAGAGACGGTCAAAAGGTCTATACCACGGACGTGATTGTCGAGGAACAGGAATTTGCAGAGAGTAAGAAAGCAGCAGGGCAGCAGGACGGGAACAACGGAGGGTATTCGGATGCGGGTGACGGTTTTATGAATATTCCGGACGGAATCGACGAAGAACTCCCTTTCAATTAGGTGCGGAGGAGGATGGAGACATGGGATTCGTGGAAAAGGTGAAAAACGTCATTTCAAGACTGCGGGCAGCGGGAAAGACAGAGAAAGAGGTGTCTGAAATCATCGAACAGGCAGCAGAGGCAGCAACGGTCTTGAAAAAGACGGAATCTCCGGAACATCCGGAGAAAATCAAGGCAGCAGGAGGAGAAAACCTGCAAGATGCTCTTTTGAAAGTGGGAATCAGTGCAAAAGAGGCATTGACCGCATTTGAGAGCATATACAGACCGAGGCGACAGGAAAAGTCGAATAATTGGAGGAAATATCATGGATTGCCTCTGAAAAGGTCAAAAGGAGGAAAACGACGTGGAGACAGAAAAAGAAATGACAGCAATTCAGAAAACGCAGGTGTATCTTGAGAATTATCGGGAAATAGAGCGATATATCAAGGATGCGATTTCAGAAGTGTCACAGATTGACGATGTATCAAGATATAACATTTCAGCAGAGAAAGCGTTCCTCCAGTCTATCAGAGAGTGCAAGGCAGAGACGGTCATTCTGTTCGAGCACATGAAAAAGGCTCTTGCATCGTTGAAAGAGGATGCGGAGGCAGCAGGTGAGGGGTATAAGTACGACGCACTTGAGGCGGTATATATCAAGGGCAAGTCATACGAGGATATTGTGAGAGAGACAGGATGCGGAAAGAACTCACCGAAAAAGTGGTGCAGATCAATGACAGAGCGTCTTTCAATCAAATTATTCGGTGCAAAAGCAATCGAAAATGACAAAATCGGAGTGAAATGAGAGTGAAAACGGGGTGAAATGAGGGTGATTTCGGGGGTAAAAAGTGGGTGAACAAAAGCAAATATAAACGTGCTAATATGATAGCGTGAACAGTTGAGTGAGCGATTGCAGAGATGCAGTCGCTTTTTTCTTGCCTGTTTGCCCTCCTGTTATATGCGGGCAGCAGGACACTATCATGTGCGATGTATGCCCGCCTCTTGAAAGACATGAGAGGCAGCAGGAGACCGATGGACAGAGAGGAGTGAGCAGTGTGTTATTGAAAGCATGTAAGGGATGCGGTCGCCTTATCCCACAGGCATTGACCATGTGCGAGCAGTGCGAGGCAAGGCAGCAGTCAAGGCATGTGACATATAACAATACACGCAGAGACCCACGAGCAGCAGAGTTCTATCTGTCAAAGGAATGGCGGGAGTTGAGACCTGTCATCATGAGTGTGTATGAGTATGTGGATATATATGCTCTGTATGTTGAACACCAGTTGATAACACTGAAAGATTCAGACCCCATCCACCACATCATAGAACTTGAGGAGGACTGGGAGCAGAGATTGAACCCATTGAACTTGATACCCTTGAGCCATCGGACACACAACACAATCACAGCACTATATAAACAGAGCAATGCAAGCATGAAAGCAACACAGACACAGTTGAGGTCGCTGATTGATTACCATTTCAAAGAGGCAGGGGGATATGAAAAAGTTTTATGTGACCGTTTCTTAGTCGCACCCCCTCTTTTCTTTGGAGAAAACTCCCCACGAGAAAATCAAGACACAGGGGAGTGACGAAAAGGTGTCAGAATGTGACACGAAACTCGTGAACACTGGACGGAAAGGGGGTTGATGCTGCATGGCAGGACAGAGACAACCGACCGATTTGGTGGTCATGAAAGGAAAAAAACACCTCACAAAAGCAGAGATTGAGGCGAGAAAAAATGCAGAGGTGGTCGCCCCAAACGACAAAGTCAAGCCTCCGGCATATTTGACACCGGAACAAAAGAAGAAATTCCGGAAATTGTCAAAAGAACTGCTTGCAATCAAACTCATTGCGAACGTGGATTGTGATGCACTGGCGAGATTACTGATTGCACAAGACCAATACATCGAGATAACGGACAAAATCAGAGAAACTCCGTTGATGGTCGATGTTCCGGTCTATGAGATGCGAGAGAATCCGGACACAGGAGAACAGGAACGTGTACAGGTCGGAACACGGGAGGTTGTGAACGGTGAGAGGGAGCGTCTCATGATTATACAAGACCGCTGCATGAAACAGTGTCGGCAGGGGGCATCGGATTTCGGAATGACGGTCAGCAGTCGGTGTCGGTTGGTAGTTCCGAAAGCAAAGGAAACAAAACCGGAGAACAAATTCGCCAAGTATGCGAGTTCATAAATGGCAGCAGGGGCAACAGTGACCGACCGTTGCACACAATACGCTCTTGATGTCGTTGCAGGTGTCATCATTGCAGGTGAATATGTCAGACTGGCATGTCAAAGGCATCTTGACGACCTCGAAAAAGCGAAAGCAGCACCATACAAATAATATTTCGAGGTTGAAAAGTGCGAGGAAATTATCAATTTTGCGGAAGAATTGACAATCGCAGAGGGTGACGAACAGGAAAATGTGACAGCGTACCCGTTCCAGTGTTTCATTTTAGGGTCTCTGAATGGGTGGAGGACAAAAGAAAAGGGTCACAGACGGTTCAGAACGTCCTATGTACAGTTAGGCAGACAGAACGGAAAGTCGTTCATCAATGGTATTTTAGCGTGTTACTATGGCAATTTTGACGGGTACAAATACGGAAAAATCTTTTGTACTGCGACAAAACAAGACCAAGCGAACATTGTTTTTGATGAAATTGTAAAATTCATCAATTCCGACGAGGATTTGTCGGAGTGGTTCAAGGTGCATGAGCATAATCACACGATAGATTGTCTCTGTACACATTCGGAAATCAAGGCATTATCCGGAGATACCAAGTCACTGGACGGACACCGTGCATATTTGGGAATCGTTGACGAATACCACGCTCACAAGACAAATCAGATGTACAAACTGCTTGAGGGAGGTATCAAGAAATTAAAATCCGCACTGATCTCCGTCATAACGACAGCGGGGTTCGATTTGAAATCGCCTTGCTACAAGTTATATGAGTATTGCTGCAATCTGCTGAAAGGTGTGTTTGAGAACGACAGTCAGTTCGTGTATATAGCACAGTTGGACACAGCGGATGACCTATACAAAAAGGAGAACTGGATAAAAGCAAACCCGATTCTCGAATATGACGAGGATGCACTGGAGAATCTCGTTCCGGTTGCGAATACTGCCCGTGATATGGGCGGGGAGGATTTGCGAGATTTCCTCGTTAAGCAGTTAAACATGTGGATGCAGTGGTCAAACGCACTGTACATCAAAGACATTAAAGACTGGAAACGATGTGCAGCATTGCGAACGCTCAAGGATTTCAGAGGCTCAAAATGCTATGTCGGAGTTGACCTGTCGTCCGGAGGCGACTTGACATCCATCGCAATCGTCATCCCGTACATGGTTGACGGTGTGAAAAAGTATTTTGTGCATACTCACTCATTCATACCTGCGAGCAGAGTGGACGAGCATATCAAGACGGACAAAGTTCCGTATGATGTATGGATTTCAAAAGGTCTCGTGACAGTCACGGAGACACTGGGAGGAATAAAGACAGATTACAAGTACATCATCAAGTACCTTGAGGATTTAATCAAACAGAATGATTTGAAACCTCAACTTGTGTGTTATGACCCACACAACGCATCTGCGTTCCTGTCAGACCTTGAGGCACTGGGATTCGATTCTGTGGCAATTACACAGACAGCAAAGGAACTCAATGACGCAACAGTTGATTTCAGACTGGAGATAAAAGCAGGAAACGTCGTGATTGAGGGAACAGAAGTCGGAAAAGGCAAGGTTGTTCCGTTCGATGAACTGCTGACGTGGTCGATTGCAAACGCAAAGACTATCTCGAACAGTTACGGTGAAATCAAAATCGACAAGGCACTCGACGAGGACAGAATCGACCCGATTGACGCAATCATCGACGCATGGAAAGCAGCAATGAAAGAGGAGTACAAGCCGGACACAAATGAGGTTGTGAATGAATGGCTTGAAATGTATGAGAAATACATGGGGAAAGGCGGTGAGAAAGAATGAACCCATTTAGAAAAATAGCAAACAGTTTGATGAACTGGTGGAAAGGTGAAACTGCACCGGAGGTCAGTGATTCAACGGAACTGACAGGCGGGGTGATGACGCTCAACTCACCGTCATTCCTTGAGAGCATGGGTTTGAGCAGGAGGAGAAAGACAACATCAGAGGTGACATATTTCACATGTCTCAAGATGCTGTCGGAAACTCTTGCGAAAATGCCTATCAAATATTATCAGAGAACGGACAAAGGAATCATTGAGGCAGAACAGACGGACACGTCGAGACTGCTGACCAAGAGACCGAACCCGTTCATGACACCGACGGTATTTTGGAACACAGTGGAAATCAACCGCAATCACTACGGGAACGCTTATGTGTACATGAGAAAGAAATTCATCCGGAAGAAATACGGAGGAGAGGTCAAAATTCTTGACCTGTGGGTGATGCAGTCGAATTGTGTTCAGATTGTTGTGGATGATGCAGGCATATTCGCAGGAAAAGGACGCTTGTGGTATGTCTACACAGACCCGACCTCCGGCAGTCAATACGTTTTCGACACAAGCGAGGTCATGCACTTCAAAACATCATTCAGTTTTGACGGTGTAACAGGTTTACCAGTTCAGCAGATTCTCCGTGACACGATTTCCGGAGCATCAGCGTCACAGAGATATATGAACAGCCTATATGAGAGCGGACTGACAGCAAAAGCGACGCTTGAATATACGGGAGAGTTGAATGATAAAGCGAAAGAGGCACTTGTGAAGTCGTTCGAGGATTTTGGCAGCGGAGCGAGGAACACAGGGAAAATCATTCCCGTACCGTTAGGGATGAAACTGACACCACTCGACATCAAATTGTCAGATTCACAGTTCTTTGAATTGAAAAAATACACTGCATTGCAGATCGCAGCAGCGTTCGGTGTGAAACCGAATCAAATCAACGACTATTCAAAGTCGTCCTATGCGAACAGTGAGTTGCAGCAGTTGTCTTTTTACGTTGATACAGAACTGTTCGTCATCAAGCAGTATGAGGAAGAAATCAACTATAAAATGCTGACGGACGAGGAACAGGATGACGGTTTTTATTACAAATACAATGAAAAAGTTCTTTTCCGGACAGATTCAAAGACACAAATGGAATACCTGAAAAACGGTGTCAGTGGCTCAATCATGAAACCGAATGAGGCACGACGCAAACTTGACCTCCCCGATGGAGAGGGTGGCGACACTTTACTTGCAAATGGCAGCATCGTTCCGCTGACAATGGCAGGAGCAGCATATCAGAAAGGTCAAATCGAGCAAGAGGAGACCGAAAAACCGGAGCAACCGGAGGAAGAAACAGAGCCGGACACAGAGCAGCCGGACACAACAGGACAACCGGACGAAACCGACGAGGCAGAGGACGAGGAAGAACAGGAGGGAGGTGAATAATCATGGCAAAGAAAAGACGTTTTGATTTCACAAAAAAGAATAAACGCAGCGGAAAAGTTGAAAATGTCGGCTATTTGGATTTGGAACAGGACGAGGAACAGAGCAGATGTTCCTTGTATTTCTACGGTGACATTGTATCAGCAACATGGGAATCCATGTGGTTCGAGGAGGACAGATGCCCGCAGGACATCGCAGATTTCCTCAACCAGTTGGATGGATATGAGGACATCGACATCTATTTCAATTCCGGTGGCGGTGATGTATTCGCAGGACTGGCAATCTATAACCAGTTGAAACGATACTCCGGACACAAAGTCGGATATGTTGATGGAATGGCTGCGTCAATCGCATCTGTCATCATGTTCGCATGTGATGAACTGCATTTTGCGACAGGAGCACAGGCGATGATTCACAAGCCTTTATGTATGGCATGGGGCAACGCAGACGATTTCAAAGAGGTTATCAAACAACTTGATTTATGCGAGGATTCAATTCTCGACGTTTACGAGGAACACTTGAAAGAGGGTGTGACGAGAGACAAAATCAAGTCTTTCATGGCGAAAGAAAAGTGGTTCAGCGGTGCAGAACTGGCAGAGTATTTCGACGTTTTGATTGATGAAAAGGCAGCAGTCGCAGCGTGTGCATCAGATTATTTTGAAAAATACAACCATGTTCCGGAGAGCATCAAAGGAACAGCAACAAAGGACATTGTCGATGCGGTGCTTGCGGAACTGGAGAACCGGAGCAATGCAGCAGCAGAGGCAGAAAGAAAGAGAATCGAGGAAGAAAAGCAGGAAATTCTTGCAGACCTCGACATGTATGGATTTTAAGAAAGAGAGGACATGATTCATGAACAAGGAAATGCAGAAACTGTTGAGAGAAATCAACGACAAGAAAAACGAGGTCAAGAGCCTTGTGAAAGACGGAAAACTCGACAAGGCAAAGGTAGCAAAAGACGAACTCAAGGAATTACAGGAAAAGTTTGACCTCCTGTTCGATTTGGACGAGGAGGAACATGAGGAGATCGAGGACAAGGTGGCAGCAGGAACAGCAAAGACCGTCAGAGGAAAAGCGGACAAGAAGAACCTTGTGAAAGCGTTCGTCAATATCGTCAAGTGCGGATTCTTAAAGAGAGAACCGGACGAGGGAGATGTCAAGGTGTACAAGGATGCGTTAAGCACAGACACCACAAAGGGAGACGATGATGAAATGGGAATCGGTGTCACCGTTCCGGAGGACATCAGAACAGACATCATCGAGTTAAGACGTTCAGAGGATAATCTGGAGCAGTATGTCAATGTTGAGGGAGTAACCACAAAGAGCGGTTCGAGAAACATTGAGGTCGATGCAGATTCCACCCCGTTTGATAATGTGGACGAGGAGGCAGATTTCCCCGACATGGATGAGCCGAAGTTCAAAAAGATTGTGTATGCAATCAAGAAAAAGGGTGGCATCTTAAAAATCACCGCAGAACTGTTTGAGGACACCGCAGCCAATGTCATGGCATACATCAACAAGTGGATTGCCAAGAAAACAAAGGCGACGAGAAATGCGATGATTCTCAAGGTTGCGAACGAGATGACAAAGGGGAAAGAGGTTGTGATTTCCACAATCGACAGTCTCAAGGACGTGTTCAACGTGGGTCTCGACCCTGCTATCACAACAGGAGCAATGGTCATCGCAAATCAGAACGGGTACAACTACCTCGACAAGTTAAAGGATAAGGACGGAAAGTACATTTTGCAGCCGAACCCTACACAGCCGACACAGATGATGTTGTTCGGTAAATATCCGATTGTCAAGGTTTCAAACAGGACTGTGAAATCTGAACCTGTGTACTCACCTGCGTTCACAATCTCCGGCAGCAAATTAGCAATCGACGGAACAACCACAGCAATCGACGCATCCGCAACGTCCGACGTGACAGCATGGAAAGTCGTGAAAGGAAAGTATGTTGTAACTTGCAAAGGACAGGAACAGGAAACGACAGTCGATGCAAAGGTGTCCGCATACAAGCATCCTGTGTATATGGGCGACTTAAAAGAGGCTATCACATTATTTGACAGAAATGTCATCACCATCGACATGAACGACAAGGCAGCAGGTTTGTGGGAGAAAGACATGACCGGAATCAAGGTTCGTGACCGTTTTGACGTGCAGCCTGTTGATGATGGAGCAATCATCAAAGGCAACATCACGGAAGTTGTGCAGGGATAAGAAATGCAGCAGGGCGGGAACACCCGCCCTGTGATTGAAAGCAGGTGAATGAAATGACGGACGAGGAAAAGAAAGAGTATAGAGACAAACTGGTTGAGGACTGCATGAAATACAATCACATCGACTATGACGACGACAAGGACATTGTCGAGACTATGGTTGAGGCGATTGCATCAGAGGAGTTGATGGAACTGATTCCGAATTTCGACCCATACAATTTGACCGCCCGTCAGAGATTGCTTGTATATTCTTTCGTCAAGGAATTGTATGACCACAGGGAGAAGTATCAGAACGGTACACAGCAACTCACAAATGCGGTCTCGACCATGCTACTCAATGAAAAGTATGGAGGGAGCAGTGAATGACCGGACGGGTGAAAATAATCAGAGTGACCACAGAAATCAAGGCGGGCAGGAAAGAACCGATCACAGAGGTGTTTTATGAGTGTTGGTGCGATGTTCAGAGTTTGGGAACAAATGAGAAATACACAGCACTGCAAGCAGGTCTTGAGAACACCATTGTTTTCAAGGTTCGGAATTGCAAGCGGATGAAAGAGGTCAGAAAGAAAATGAAAGAGTTCTATGCAGAGTATGACGGAACACGATTCGACATCTATGACGCATCACCGATGTTCACAGATAACGGATGGGTGCTCGTGAAATGTCGTGCGGTTGCGTAGGTGTCACATTCTGACACGGAGGTGAGGACATGAAAATTGACATGGAGTTCAAAGGACTAGAGGAACTGGTGAAAGCGTTTGAAAGTGCTGCATCGGATGAAGATATTGCACAGGTAAATAAAACGATCGCTGAAAAAGGCGAACCAGTTGTACAGAGAATCATGTCCGGAAAAATCCCAAAATCAAAGGGCATCAAAAAAAGTGGGCGAGGGTTCGGTTCAAAATCATCAGTGTCCGCACATGCAGCAGATGAAATCCCTATCGGAAAAGTAAAGGTGAACGGTACGGGAGCGACAGCAGATGTCGGATGGGAAAAGAACACACAGGACGAGGGCGGTCATTTCTACGTCCGTTTTATTAACTGGGGAACGATTTACAGACCGCCACAAGAGTTCATATATGCAACAGGCAGGGAGGCAGATGCAGAACTGCAAAAGATAGCAGAACAGGAATATCAAGCGTATTTAGACAGGACAGTGGGGTGATAAGCATGGACAGCAGTCCGGACATCATAAAAGACGCATCAGACGCACTCAAGCCGATAGAGGACAGAGGAATCACCGTGATGCAGGGGTGGTATGACAAAGACCTCAACAAATGTCATGTGACATTGTGGGATTTGGGCGAAACCGATGATAATTTTTCGGATGATGATGCGGAGGGAGTGACACTTTCCTTGCAAGTCACCATTTTCTCAAAGGAGGACGAGGTGGAACTGGCAAGGGAAATCAAGTCTATCATGAAAGAGAATGGGTTCTCATTCGAGGGGAGAAACGGAGACGATTCAAAACCGGAGGATGGAATCTATATGAAAGCACAGCGATTCACAAAATATTATGAAAGCGAGGAAAAATCATGAGCGAAACAGTAACACAGGTAAATGAAACCACACAGCAGATTGTAAGGAGTAGAACTTGCGGTCTGAAAGATTTCTACATCGCACTGGTGCAGAGCAATACTGCAACAGCATACACAGCCGGAACTCCGGTGAAATTAGCGAGAGCAATCAAAGCGAAAATTGATGAAAAGTGGACAAGTGAGAAAATCTACTCCGACGATAACACCGAGGAGGTCATCACCTCATACGAGGGAACAGATGTCGAACTGGAGATCAATGCTCTTGCACCGCAGGACAGAGTGATTCTGTTCGGGCAGTTGTACGAGAAAGGATTCTTGAGAAAGTCATCTGACGACAGAGCACCGGAGGTCGCTGTCGGATGGAGAGAAAGAAAACTCAACGGGAAATATGAGTTCAAGTGGCTTTATGTCGGAAAGTTTGCAGAGGGTATCAGCGAGGAGGCAAGCACTAAAGAGGGAAAACTGTCACCTACAACCAAGAGCATCAAGGGCAGTTTCTACGAGCGTAGCATCGACAATCTGTATGAGGTATCTGTTGATGAATCCAACCTTGTAGCAGAGGACACGGATGCAGCAACAGCAATCAAAGACTGGTTCTCAAAAGTGCAGGAAGCACCGGACGCAGCAGCGTAAAACAAGAGAGGATATAACAGGAGGATAATTCAATGAATAGAAAAATCATCGTGAATCATAAAGAGTTCAAAATGGAGAAAATGTCTGCGGACACATACATGGAATATCTCGAACTTGCAGAACAGATTGACGCTGCGACATCCGAGAGAGCGTCAAAAAGATACTCACGACAGGAAATTGAGGCGATGATGTTGTTCATCTGCAAAGCATACGGAAATCAGTTCACGGTTGACGAGTTAAAGGACGCAGAGAGCGGACTGGATGCAGCAGGAATCGTCATCGAGTTCAACATGATTGACATGGGAATCGCAGAGGAAATGAACAAGAGAATGGACAAGATGATGAAAAATTTTCAGAGTGGCAAGTGATTCCGGAAATAACAATCACTTGCAGCACAGGAAAAGTATTCATCAATAACATAACGGTTGAGCAGTACAAGAAATATGCTGCACTCATGGAGAAAAACGGTTCGGACAAAATAATGGATGCACTGTTTTTCAACAAAAGAATTATTCAAGAGATATTCGGAAACAGGATGTCTCTCGATGAACT
>OJJU01000022.1_pt1 | contig 72481 bp, 61 predicted proteins | sample 1596141 | NCBI WGS metagenome assembly OJJU01 (sample SAMEA4350150, study PRJEB24818) | metagenome | biome: human; feature: gut; material: faeces | place: Denmark | collected 2013-09
TTGACACCGGACTTTCCATGGATCTGTTACAGGACTATATTTTTATCAGCCTTGACATTTTTCGTTCAAAAATGCACAATAAAAAGGTAACCACACTGTTGGAAGCATGGATGACTTTTTTCTCTACGGATGACCCGGAAGAGATTATCAAGCTTATCACAGACTTCCCACAGTTTAAACTGATGTATGAGACACTATACCAGATGTGTCGGAATGTGGAGAATGTTATGGGTTTCTTTTCTGAGGAATTACGGGAAATGGACAGGAATACTGTCAGATATATGATCGACGAACTGCAGAAGGAAGTGGACTTACAGAAGGCTGCTATTGCTGAAAATGCCACTATCATTGCTGAAATGAATGCTTCCATCGCTGAAAAGGATTCCACCATTGCCGAAAAGGATTCCACCATTGCTGCACTGCAGGCCAGGATCCGAGAGCTGGAATCCGGAAATTCTTCTGATCTTCCTTCTTAAGGTACCTGTTTTGTCCAGTTCATAGGAATTTCCATCATATTTATTCAAAAAAATAATCTTTTTAGAAAATTTACACAATATATCCTTGACAATCTTCGACATTTTGTGCATTATATAATATAGTAATGTTAAAAATATATTTACATTTTGTATATTTTGCGTTATATATATTTGAAAATTCTCATTATGTGGGATCCCAGACTCTATGGGCTCTTCTGCATAACAAGCAAGCCCGGCAGGTACGTTCTGCCGGGCTCATGTCTTTTTTATCTGTCCTGATCATTTCTTAGGAAGTACTACCTTATCCAGATGCCAGATATCATCTACATATTCCTGAATGGTTCTGTCGGAAGTAAACTTTCCACTGCATGCTACATTGAGGATGGCACTTCTTGCCCAACCCTTTTCATCTCTGTAAGCTGCTTCTACCTTCTTCTGTGCTTCTGCATAAGAACGGAAATCCTTCAGAATAAAGTAAGTATCTGCCTTGGCTGTGCTTAAGGTATTCAGCAGGGAGTTATACAGCGTTCTGAATCTGTCTGGATCCCCAGGTGCATAGGTTCCATTGATCAGCTGCATCAGTACCCTTCTGATGTCAGGGTCATTGTTAAAGATCTCTGTAGGATCATAACCACCATTGTTTTCATAATTGATAACTTCATCAGAAGAAAGTCCGAAGATAAAGGCATTTTCCTTTCCAACCTCTTCTACGATCTCCACATTGGCGCCATCCATGGTTCCCAGTGTCAGTGCTCCATTCAGCATAAACTTCATATTACCGGTACCGGATGCCTCCTTGCTTGCCGTAGAGATCTGCTCGGATACATCTGCCGCTGCAAAGATGATCTCCGCATTGGATACTCTGTAGTTTTCAATGAAGACTACCTTGATCTTACCGTTGATCGCAGGATCATTGTTAACCACATCTGCAACAGAGTTGATCAGCTTAATAGTCATCTTGGCATTGTAATAGCCTGCTGCTGCCTTCGCACCAAAGATAAAGGTTCTCGGATAGAAGTCCATATCCGGATTATCCTTTAACTGGTTATAAAGATACATAACGTGCAGGATATTCAGAAGCTGACGCTTATACTCATGCAGTCTCTTTACCTGTACATCAAAGATGGAGCGGGGATCAACCTCGATACCATTGTGCTCCAGAATGTACCTCGCAAGACGTACCTTGTTCTGATATTTGATATTCATAAATTCCTGCTGCGACTTTTCATCGTCAGCAAAAACCTTCAGCTTGTTGATCTTCGGCAGATCTGTGATCCAGTCATCTCCCACATGGGCAGTAACCCAGTCAGCAAGCAGCGGATTTGCATGAAGAAGGAAACGTCTCTGTGTGATACCGTTTGTCTTGTTATTAAACTTCTCAGGCATCATTTCATAGAAATCCTTCAGCTCCTGATGCTTCAGGATCTCTGTGTGCAGTCTTGCCACACCATTGACAGAATAACCTGCTGCAATTGCAAGATGTGCCATCTTTACCTGTCCATCATAGATGATCGCCATCTTACGGATCTTCTCCTGATTACCGGGATACATCTCCTGAATCTTCAGGATAAATCTGCGGTTGATCTCCTCAATGATCTGATATACTCTGGGAAGGAGTCTGGAGAACAGCTCGATGGGCCATTTCTCAAGTGCTTCTGACATGATCGTATGGTTGGTATAAGCACAGGTCTTAGTCGTTACTTCCCATGCCTCATCCCACGTCAGATAATACTCATCCATCAGGATTCTCATCAGCTCTGCCACCGCTACCGTAGGATGGGTATCATTTAACTGGAAGGTAACCTTTTCATAGAACTTACGGATATCGTCGTGCTTACGCATATATTTGGAAACTGCTTCCTGCACAGATGCAGAAATAAAGAAATACTGCTGTTTCAGACGAAGCTCCTTACCAGCATAGTGGTTGTCGTTGGGATAAAGAACCTCAACAATGTTTCTTGCCAGATTCTCCTGCTCAACAGCCTTCTGATAATCACCCTTGTCAAAGGAATCCAGCTGGAAGCACTCCACTGCTTCAGCATCCCAGATACGAAGGGTATTTACAATGCCATTACCATAGCCAACGATTGGAAGATCATAAGGGATCGCCTTTACGCTCTGATAGCCTTCCTGTACAAAATTACTTCTTCCATTCTCATCAATGTGGACATTTACATAACCGCCAAACTTGACGATCTTGGCATATTCCGGTCTTCTCAGTTCAAAAGGATTGCCATCAACAAGCCAGTTATCCGGAACCTCTACCTGATAGCCATCACGGATCTCCTGTTTGAACATACCATAACGATATCTGATACCACAGCCATATGCTGCATAACCAAGTGTTGCAAGTGAATCAAGAAAGCAGGCTGCCAGACGGCCAAGTCCACCGTTTCCAAGAGCTGCATCAGGCTCCTGATCTTCAATCACATTCAGATCCAGTCCCAGTTCATCAAGAGCTTCTTTTACTTCCTTCTGTGCCTGAAGATTGATGATATTATTTCCAAGGGCACGACCCATCAGAAATTCCATTGAAAGGTAATACACTGTCTTTGGATCCTGCTTCTCGTATTCCTCCTGGGTTCTCATCCAGTTATCTACTACTGCATCCTTGATCGCATAGGCCACTGCCTGAAATACCTGCTGGGGTGTTGCCTCTTCCAGTGTCTTTCTGTACAGTGTCTTGATATTGTACAGGACACTTCTCTTAAACAGGTCCTTATCAAAAGTAACTGATACCGGTACCGTCTTTTTTGCCATTTTCTTCTCCTCCACCTAAAATCACTTTTCCACCTTTTTACATACACAATCTGTATTATACTACAATCATAGGTAAATCACAAGGGAAACCCCATGTTTCTGGCTCTTCCGTTCCGTAAAATATATGTAAAAATGCTCCTTCCATAGATGATTTTCCATAGAAGAAGCATTTTTCATTTTTATTTACTGTTTTTCAATGCTGATGGTTACCTTTTCACCATTGACATTCCACTCTTTGGAAACAGAAAGTTCCCTGCCGGATACAATATCCTCAGCCAGTACCTTGCCGCAGATCGCATCCTTATTCTTGGCTGCGATCTCAGAAAGCCTATCATTGCCATTTAAGGATACCAGAATATGATCCATAACTTCAAATCCGGATTCCTTACGCATGGTCTGGATCTTGCTGATCAGCTCGTATACAAATCCCTCTTCGATCAGCTCCGATGTCAGGTTGGTATCAAGGACAACCGTTACATAATTGTCAGCCTCGGTTACAAAGCCTTCCTTCTGTGCCACATCAATGAGCAGATCCTCTTCTGCCAGGGAAATCTCTGTACCGTCTACCGTAAACTTCAGAGCACCCTCGCTCTTTAACTGCTTCATGGCTTCCGTTCCATCGATCTCTTCCAGATACTTTTTGATGCTGCCAAGCTGTTTGCCATACTTAGGGCCTACTGTACGGAGCTGAGGCTTAAAGCTGTAGCTTGTCAGGTCACTGACATCTTCCTTGAAAACTACTTCCTTGACATTCAGCTCATCCTCGATGATCGCCTTGAAATAATCATTCAGCTCATGAGCTGCCTTTACATACATGGTTCCGATCGGCTGACGGTTCTTGATGGCTCCCGCATTTCTTGCGGCACGGCCCATTACTACGATATCAAGAGCCTCTTCCATATTATCTTCCAGCTTCTTGTCGATCATGGCCTCATCTGCCACAGGGAAATCACACAGATGGATACTTTCCGGTGCGTTCTTATCAATGCTGCATACCATGTTCTGATAGATCTCTTCTGTCATGAACGGGATCATGGGTGCTGCACACTTACAGATCTCAACAAGTGCTGTATACAGTGTCATGTAGGCATTGATCTTATCCTGTTCCATGCCCTTTGCCCAGAAACGGTCTCGGCAGCGGCGCACATACCAGTTACTCATCTCATCCACAAAGTTATCCAGTACTCTGGCAGCCTCAGGGATCCTGTAATGATCCAGATGATCATCTACCTCCTTGATCGCTGTATTTAACTTGGACAGCAGCCACTTGTCCATAACAGGGAGCTTATCATACTCCAGTGTATATTTCGTAGCATCAAAGTTATCAATATTCGCATACAGGATAAAGAATGCGTAGGTGTTCCAGAGAGTTCCGAGGAACTTACGCTGTCCTTCCATAACTGCCTTGCCGTGGAAACGGTTCGGAAGCCATGGTGCGGAGTTGATATAGAAATACCAGCGGATCGCATCAGCACCGTAGGTCTTCAGGGCATCAAAAGGATCTACTGCATTTCCCTTACTCTTACTCATCTTCTGCCCGTTTTCGTCCTGTACATGTCCGAGAACGATAACATTTTCATACGGAGCCCTATTGAACAGCAGCGTGGATTCTGCCATCAGGGAATAAAACCATCCACGGGTCTGGTCTACTGCTTCTGAAATAAACTGTGCCGGGAACTGTGCTTCAAACAGATCCTTATTTTCAAATGGATAATGATGCTGTGCAAAGGGCATTGCTCCTGAATCAAACCAGCAGTCAATTACTTCCGGTACACGCTTCATGGTCTTACCGCATTCAGGACAGGTGCAGGTGATCTCATCAATGTAAGGTCTGTGAAGCTCTACCGTCTTCGCTGCAGGATTACCGGAAAGCTTAAACAGCTCTTCCCTGGAACCAATGGATTCCTGATGTCCACAGCCTTCGCATTCCCAAATATTTAAAGGAGTTCCCCAGTAACGGTTACGGGATACGCCCCAGTCCTGGATATTTTCAAGCCAGTTGCCAAAACGTCCTTCTCCGATAGATTCCGGAATCCAGTTTACAGTCTTGTTATTGCGCACCAGATCATCACGGACAGCTGTCATCTTGATGAACCAGGATTCTCTTGCATAATAGATCAGCGGAGTATCACATCTCCAGCAGAACGGATAATCATGTTCAAACTTCGGTGCATCGAAGAGCTTGCCTTCCTTATCAAGGTCTGCGAGTACCTTGGGATCCGCATCCTTTACAAACAGTCCTGCATAAGGAGTCTCTGCTGTCAGATCACCCTTGCCGTCTACAAACTGTACAAAAGGAAGATCATATTTACGTCCTACCTGTGCATCGTCCTCACCAAAAGCAGGTGCGATATGAACGATACCGGTACCATCTGTCATGGTTACATAGCTGTCACAGGTTACATAGAAACCTTTCTTATGCTGCTTTTCTGCGCATTCTCCTGCACAGGCAAAAAGCGGCTCGTATTCCTTGTATTCGAGATCCTTTCCTTTATAAGTCTCAAGTACCTCATAAGCAGGCTTACCTTCCTCTGCCAGTCTACCAAGTACAGTGTCAAGCAGTGCCTCTGCCATATAATAGGTATAGCCGTCTGCTGCCTTTACCTTGCAGTAAGTCTCATCCGGATTTACGCAGAGTGCCACGTTGGAGGGCAGTGTCCATGGAGTTGTTGTCCATGCCAGGAAATAAGCATCCTCGCCCTTTACCTTGAAACGTACTACTGCAGAACGTTCCTTAACTGCTTTATAGCCCTGTGCCACCTCATGGGAGGAAAGAGGGGTTCCACATCTGGGGCAGTAAGGTACGATCTTAAATCCCTTATAAAGAAGACCCTTATCCCAGATCTGCTTCAATGCCCACCATTCAGATTCAATAAAGTCATCATGATAAGTAACATAGGGATCATCCATATCAGCCCAAAAGCCGACGGTTCCAGAAAAGTCTTCCCACATTCCCTTATATTTCCATACACTTTCCTTACATTTCCGGATAAAGGGATCCAGTCCGTATTCTTCAATCTGCTCCTTGCCATCAAGACCAAGCTGCTTCTCTACCTCCAGCTCTACCGGAAGGCCATGGGTATCCCAGCCTGCCTTACGGGGAACCATATATCCCTTCATGGTGCGGTATCTGGGGATCATATCCTTGATAACACGTGTCAGCACATGCCCGATATGGGGTTTTCCGTTGGCAGTCGGAGGACCGTCATAAAAGGTATACGTCGGTCCTTCCTTACGGTTTTCCATACTCTTTTTGAAAATGTCATTGTCTTTCCAGAATTTTTCAACTTCTTTTTCACGGTCGACAAAATTTAAGTCGGTAGATACTTTTTGATACATTGCACTCTTCCTTTCCATCTAAAATATTAAAAGCCCCGTCCTGTAAAAGGACGAGGCTTAAATACCTGCGCAAACCACCTGTTACATCATACTTCCCGTAAGCAGCTGCTTTCGGTTTCATATGCTTTCCTTTAACGGAGGAACTCCGACAAAACCTACTTGCTTTGGAAAGGTCACCTTTCTTTTTACGTTCAGTCTGCAGCTCGGAAGTGATATTCCCTGCTTTCCTACTGCTACCGGCTTTCACCTGCCCCGGCTCGCTGTGAGGTTTGAAAATCAGCTACTGTCTTCGTCATGGCTTTTCGTTGCTTATGAATTATTATTATATTCAAGTTACACCACTTAGATTTGATTTGTCAAGTACTCATCATTAAAAAGAAAAAACATATAGATATGAAGAAGAGCTTAGGATATAATATATTCAGATTATATAAAACTTTTCAATTTGCATTGGTTGCAAAAAACAACCGGATTAGGAATATGGCTGAAAAAATGGAAGAAAAACAAGCAGAACATAATTATCTTGAAGTAAACGGCGATTTTCGAATGAGGGAACTTGACAAGAGCGATTTGGACCAATTCAATGCACTGCTCCAATATGCATTTCAGATTACCACCAAGGAACTGTTTGAAACAGGTTGGGCACAGGATGAAATCAAATATGCCAAGCGGCCTATTTTGGAAGAAGCCTATGTAATTGGCTGGTTTTACAAAAACCGGCTGGCATCTATGATTGTGGTATACAACATGAAGATGAATGTCTACGACAACATTATGGATATGGGCGGCATTACCGGAGTTGCCACTTATCCTGAATACGCCGGAAGAGGATTGATTCATTCTCTGGTACGCAGAGTGCTTTCTTATATGAACAAACAGGAACTCCCTATTTCCTTTCTTTGTCCCTACTCCATTCCTTTTTATCGTAAGATGGGATGGGAAATCTGTTCTGACAAGCTTTCCTTTAATGTAAAGGATACCCAGCTCCCCAAGCCGCGACCTGTAACGGGCATGGTGGAAAGAGTAAGTCTGGATTCAGAAGATTACCACAATGTACATAACTATTTCGCTTATCAAAGACATGGATGTATGATTAGAGATGCACTTTCCTGGGAAGAGTATTGGCGTTGGGATAATGACGACATGATTGCAGCTGTTTATTACAGCACAGAACACAAACCCCTTGGATATGTGGTCTATTACATTGCTAACGAAATCTTCTATATTAAAGAAATGGTTTATCTAAATCTGGAAGCAAACTACGGACTTTGGAATTATATCAGCGCCCATTTTTCCATGGTTACACAGGTAAAAGGAAATAACTTTTCCGGTGAGCCAATGGCTTATCTTTTCGAGGACAGTGAAATAACAGAAACCATTGAACCCTATATTATGGGAAGGATTGTAAATGTAAAGCAATTTCTGACAGATTATCCTTATCAGGTAACACCGGAGGATCTTAAGATTCATTTTAAAGTGCATGATGAGATGGCGCCCTGGAATGAAGGAGATTATATGGTTTCCTTTCATGATGGGGAAAATATATGTGAGCAGGTGGAGGATAATCAGTCCATTAATGTGGTGGAACTGAACGTGAACACCTTAACAACCATGATGATGGGATACAAACGTCCCACCTATTTATATGACCACGAAAAAATCAAGACAGAATATTATATGCTGACTTGGCTTGAAAGGCTGATTCCGGCAGAAAAACCTTATTTTTCGGATTATTTTTAGTCACAAACCTTACTATATTGTTTATGACCTTCCAAGCTGTCTAATCTCTGATTCGCTTAACTGTCCAAAATCTGATCGTTTCAGTGTCCAACGTTGCGCTTATGCACCCGGGGCATGCACCCCGGGAAGCGTTATCTCTTTATTAACTGGCCAAGCTCCTTTAATGCGTAAGCGACTGCAGTTGCATTTTCATAGTTAAAGGATTCATCGTTTCCACTTATGGATCCGACATTCCAAAAAACGTCGGTCAGACCAGCCAGTTCACAACCGGTATGCCAGTCAGGAATACATAAGAAGTTTCCATTGCACTGAGAACCAAACAGGATATGAAAGCTGTATCCTTCCGCACTGACAACAGCCTCATACGGTTCTGTTTCCAGACGGATCGGTTCAATCTGTCCCTGCTTTTGGATTACTTCCGAATCTTCCGGATCTTCACTGTAAAAGTATACAACCGGGTATTCATATGGCAGCATCATTTTCCGTCACCTCCCTGCAGCATTTCGTGTTCGCTGACGTAAAGGATGTCCTGATCATCCAGGATCTGCAGGTTCTGCTGACAGCCATACATCAGAGCCTTTTCGCAGATACGATTGATGAGCCGCGGGATTCCGGAAGAAATGCGGAACACTTCATCAACGGCTCGTCTGCTGAACAGTTCCCTGTCTTTTATCCCTGCATAGACCAGATGTGACTGGATATATTTTTCCGTTTCTGCCCGGTTCAGATGTGGCAGCACACAGTTGATGTCTATTCGCTGCCGCACAGCATCATGGCGTTTGAGACGCAGCTTATCTTCCCACAGTTCTGTCTGTCCTACAAGTACCAGTGCCATAGGGCTTTCGGAATTAAAACGGTAGTTCAGCAGGAAACGGAATTCCTCAATGGTCTCTTTTTCCAGCAGATGTGCCTCATCCAGCAGATGTATCTGATCCATTGTAGTTGACATTCTCCTTTCCTCCTTGTCTTTATTTGTTTGCTACAACAAAAACAAGGTTAATGGTTTTCGATTATGTCTGCAATGGATCTTTTTAAAAGCTCAAACTTGGTGGCTACCATTCAGGTGCTACACCGTTCCTGAGAGCTATATACAACCTTTGCAACTTTGTCCATTTTGGACTTGCAACAATGTCCATTTTTGTTTTGCAACTTTGGGTAATTTTATTTTACAATAAACAATCTTGCAGGGATGGTGCTCCGAAACCTTTTCTTTTTTCGTGATAAGGACAGTATATAGATCAATTGTCGGACAATCAAGCAGATCAATGCATGGTCATGATAAAAGATCATAAACACTATATAACATTGATACTTACGCTTATACTCTTTTCTATAGTCAATAAAAAGGCCGTTGATAATTTTCAGACAGATAACTATCAATCGCCTTTTTATTTTATAAATTTATATACCTGAATAGGTACACCGATACGGGCATTGTAACAATACAAAGTATTGAAGTAAGCACATTAATTGCGCTGGCTTTTTCTGTATCCTTTCCATACAATTGAGCCATCTGGGTAATCGTCGAAGCAGAAGGTGTAATGCATGCCAAAAATGTAATTAATAATATTTCATCTTCATTTGGGATATTTATTTTGAAAAGAAGGAATTTCAAAAATAATAATGCAATCAACGGATATACCAACAATCTAAGGAAAGAAACCAACCAAATATGATAATCCGTTAAAATACCCTTCAATTCACAATCTGCAATCATCATCCCAATAATCAACATTGCAGTCGGACCTACCATTGTTCCAATCGAATTTAATGCATCCTGTATGGGATACGGAAATTTTATACCAATAAGCATACATATGGTACCCACTATTATTGCAATTATATTAATATTACAAAAAATTGTTTTAAAATTGTGTTTTCTTCTTTCACATAAAACGTTTTTACCATGACTCCACAGCAAAAGCATTTGCACTGCCAAAAAGACATTTGCATATATCAACCACTCTGTGCCTAGTGTTGCTGTAACTAATGGGATTACCAAATTCCCTGCATTAGAATATATAATTGACAGCTTGTCCACATTTGAGAGTTTAAATATTGGTGCATCAATTTTGGTGATTATTATCCAACCAACATTTATTATCACAGCTGCTATCAATGATAACAGCATTCCCGTTTTCACTTCTTTCGTTAATTCAATTTGAAATGATGAAAGAATAAGACATGGCATAATCAATTTTACAGATATAGAAGACAAAACTTTGCTATCTTCTGCTTCAACTATATTTTTCTTTACTAATACAATACCCATGGATGCTATGATTAATAATGAAATTATTTTTTTTATCAATATACAAGTTATTTCCATTATCGCATATCCTTGTCTTTTTAATCTGCGCCATACAACACCTTTGCTACCGCAGCAAAACTTTTGTCTCTTTTTTCTATTATCTTCTTATCCTTTCCATCACTATAATCATAGAATCCTTTACCCGTTTTAACCCCATAATCCTTTTCTTCCCATAATTTGCGAAGCATATTATGTACTTCTTTCGTATCTGAAAGATCTGCAAACAGGTATGATGCTATTTGATAAAATGTATCTAAACCACCTAAATCAGCAATTTCAAAGGGTCCTAAGCATGCATATCTAAGACCCAATCCATACTTAAAAACTTTATCAATATCCTCTTTTTCGGCAACGCCATCTTCTATCAGGCTCATTGCCTCCCTCAATATAGCAAATTGAAATCTGTTAACCAAAAATCCCGGTACTTCTTTCTTTAATTTAACCGGAATTCTTTGAATATCAAGAGCAACATTATATACTCTGTCTATTGTTTCGTCTGATGTTTTTTCACTACTTATCACTTCCACCAATGGACAGATATGCGGCGGATTAAGCCAATGCATTCCGCAAAAACGCTCCGGGTTTTTAATTGCTTTTGCGATTTCAGTTAATGACAAACCTGATGTATTACTTGTCAAAATGGTATTTTCTGATACATATTCACATATTTGTCTAAAAAATGCTTGTTTTATATCAATTCTTTCCGCAATTGCCTCTATGACAAAATCAGCATTCTTAAAACACTGTATATCTGTTGAAAACGATATATGTATTCTTGATTCCAAAACCTCCTCTTTGCTCATTTCCCCACTTGTCAAAGCATTATTTTGATTCAATTTAATTAGCTGTTTGCTTTTTGCTATAGACTCTTCACTTATATCATATAATGTTACTTCATATTGATATCTTGAAAATAATTGGGCCATGGATGAACCCATAATCCCTGCGCCCGCTATAATAATATTATGTATATTGCTCATATTTTCTCCATTCTTTTCCACTTTATTTTCATTCTGGCAATTTAACAATTGCATATCCATCCACTACTATTTCATTATTCTGATTTAGCACTACTGTTTTCAATTTACATTTTTTCTTTTCCATTAATTCCAAAATTTCAACATGTGCAGTTATTGTATCATCAATAAATACAGGTCGTACAAATCTAGCATTCTGTTCCATATAAATGGTTCCCGGTCCAGGCATTTCACTTGCTATTACTGTAGACAAAAACGACGCAGTAAGCATTCCATGAGCTATCCTCTTTCCAAAAAGGAACTCTTTCGCTTTTATCTCATTAACATGTAACGGATTAAAATCTCCAATTATTCCTGCATAATTGTAAACATCGCACTCCGATATAGTTTTAGAAAAATCTGCACTCATCCCAATTCTATATTCCATATATCATTTCCTGACAATTATTAAAAATTGACATTTTCCTTTCCCTTAAGCAATAGCATCTTTCTTGCCTCTTCGCTGTTAGCTATTTTGTAATCCAATAAAGACAATATTTCCTTAATCTTGACTACTTGCTGCGCATTATCAATTGCCAAATCACCTTGAGGGTTAATATACAATCCATCTTCCATTCCAACGCGTACATTACCTCCATTTAGTGCACTTGCAGTCTCAAGTTTAAACATTTTTCGGCCTACCCCTACTGTACTATATTGAATATCATTTCCAAGTATTTTTTTTGCCTGATCTATCATAAACATTAATGTCTCAATGTTAGCCGGCATTCCCCCTTGTACTCCCGGTACAAACTGAATATAAATGGGTTGCTGAATTATATTTTGTTTTTTTAGAATTTTCAAATTATTAAGTTGACCATAATCAAATACCTCAAATTCAGGCAAAGTTCCATTTGAATTCATCGTTTTTATACAATATTCCATATCTTTAAAAGAATTTCTAAATACATTATCCCATGTCCGTTCTACATAATCCTTTTCCCAACTATATTGTATTTTTTCCACATTTTGGAGTAATCTGTTATAACAAAAATTCATAGACCCAGCATTTGCAGATGCCATTTCCGGCTTAAATATATCAATTACAGAAAATCTTTCTTCCACACTCATTCCATTTGCACCGCCAGTTGTAATTCCGATAACAGCGTCACATTCTTTTTTTATCGAACTCAATATATATTTAAATATTCCTATATCTGTTGTCGGTTTTCCTTCTTTGTCCCTTGCATGTATATGAATCACAGCTGCACCGGCTTTATGCGCATCAATTGCACTTTTAATAATTTCATCAGGATTTGACGGTAAATATCTTGATAAACTTGGGACATGCGTTGCCCCGGTAATCGCACAACTTATAATAATTTTTTTATCTTCTATATACATTGGTTCACCTTTCTGCTAAAATGCTCCTCTAATAATTTCTAAAGTCTCTTTTGCTTTGTCCAACTGAATTTTACAATCAATTTCCAATGTCAAATTACCTTTATAACCTTTTTCATATAAACTTCTGATTTTATTTTGATGTACTACTCTTTTTTCTGGTTTTAGGAAGAAACGTTTATCAGGGCTTCCTTCATCATCCGATAAATGAGCATGTTTGATGTAATTTATACAATAATCCAATGTATTAAGAGGTTCATTCGTTTTTTCCATATTATACAAATCTGCAACAATACCTATATTATCTATTGATAAAGAATTTACAATCTCCACTGCCTCCTGAATTGTATTAATAAAATTACAGTAACACGGAGCCAATGGTTCAACACATATCCAAATGCCATATTGATTAAATTCCTCCGCAGTCAATGATAAAAATTCTATAAATTGACTTTCTGCTCTTTTTCTGGAATAGTTTTTTGTAATATTTCTAGAATTTGGCGATCCTATTCCAATATACTTTGTTCCCAATTCTGCAGTTCTAGATGCACATATTTGAGCATGTGAGCGTATAATATCCTTATTGTAAGATGCACCTACCATCTGCAACTTTGGAGAACAATATGCATTAACTCCTAGAACAGGCATATTATATCTTATAGTTTCTTTCACTAATTTTTTGAATTCTGCTTCAGTATATTCGACCAAATCTCGTCCTCTTACTTCCACGTAATTAAATCCTGCTTGAAATGCATTTTGAATATCTCCAATACCTGTAATAGAACATCCTATTTTTCTTTCCATAATCTTTCTCCAAAAAAGCTGTCACAGCACACTGTGACAGCTTTTTTCAGTAGTTACTATTTACCAAGAATCGACTGTGCCTGTTCATAAAATTGTTTTGCGCCGTCTTCTGCAGTTATTTGCCCAAACTGCACCGCTCCAGCTGCGTCTTCAAACAATGTCTGTATTTCCGATGCACCTACAGGTGCATATGTTGCCTCTGAAGCCACCGGCATAGTTGCAAGAACATAATCTATTACTTTTCCTTGTGTTTCATCCACCAATCCCTTTACATATTCTGCCATATCCGAATTTGCAGGAACACCCTGATCAGTCTGGAATATTTCCATAGACTGTTCACTATTTACCCAAAAGTTAATTAATCTTGCTGCAGCTTCCTTTTTCTCATCTGAAGAATTTTTGTTCACTGAAAAATGTGCACCTTCAGCATATTCTCCTCTAGATCCATCATTTCCTATTGGGTTACGTGCTAATGTAATGACAGAATCCGGCATCTGCTCCTGGAACTGATATAACTGGTTTGCAGGAGTACAATTAAATCCTACATTTCCCATGGTAAACATTCTCTGCTCAATTGGTGCTGCAGCATCCTCTGTTGAACTTGCAGCATCAGGAATCAGTCCTTTCTCTCGCATCTCATTCCAATAACTAAACCATTCTACAAGAGTACTTTCCTCAAAGCCAAGCTTTCCATCTTCTGTATATAAATCTCCACCTGACTGTCTGGCCATATATCTAAACATAGTAAAAACTGTAGACGAATCACCGGCAATATATGCTGTTTCTCCTGCTGCATCTGCGGCTGCCTTAAGTTTCTCTCCCATTGCCATCAAATCATTCCAGGTATAATCTGTAGTATTTGTAGGTACATCTATTCCATATTTTTCAAGCAGTGTCTGATTTACCAACATGTTGGTAAAGGTTATTCCCATAGGCACAAGGCACATTGTTCCATTATATTTACATCCGTCAACAATTCCGCTTTCCATTTTGCTTACATCTAGGATTCCGGAATCAATATATGGTTGCAAATCAGCTAATACATCTCTTCCTGCATAATCTGACACATACTGTACATGCATACTGATTACATCCGGTGCATTACCGCCTGCAACCTGAGTAGCCAGTTTATCCCAATAATCGTTCCAACTTCCAAATTCACGAATTACTTTTACATCTGGATTTTCTGCTTCAAACCGATCACATATCTCGTTATATTTTTCATTTCTTGTTGTATCGCCCCACCATGACATTCTGATTTCAACAACATCTTCAGATGCATTCTCACCATCCTTTTGTGTTTCTTCAGCAGATGATGTTTCACCAGATGAATCCGTATTTGTATTTGCTGTATTCCCACATCCCATAATCGAACCGATAGTTAACGCACAAGATAACACTAAACCAATTAATTTTCCTTTCATATTCTTCCTCCGTTCATTCATACTGTAAACGATTACCTCTTTGTTACATAATTAGTTTCCTGTATATACTTTTTGGTTGTTAATAACAGAATCATTTAGTTCCCAACCAAGTGTTTCAAACTTCTCTTTTCTCTTTTCTTTATCAGAATACAATTCTTTATGTGCATATTTGGCAACATCTTTTGCTATTTTACGCGGTACCACAATAACACCATCTCCGTCAGCTACTATTATATCCCCTGGATTAACAGTAACACCTCCAATAGCTATCGGAATATCTTTTGCATCAAACTGTGCCCTTACCTGATCCATTTTTTGTGAAACGAAATAACTCCAAACCGGAATTTTCTGCATTATCACTTCATCAGTATCACGAATGCCTCCGCCATTACTTACGAAACCATTAACTCCCTGTATTTTAGCTCCCAGTGCATTTTCAGATCCCATCAGACCCACGTCTACTCCAGACATATCAAGGGCTACGAAATCTCCCTCTTCAAGATCATTCATCCACGGATATGTACACACATTTCCGTAATACCAATTTGACCATTCTGTATATTCATCTCCGATTACCTTTGGATCCGGACCCTCATAGGGTAAATATCTGGCTGTTCTTGCAATTCCATATGCCTTCGTTCTATAAAGCGGACGGATTTTATAATCCATACTTCCATAATGATGATATCCCATCCAATCCATACCGTCCCTTACATCCGCAACTCTAAGAGGGGCATATAACTCCAGCAATTCTTGTTCTTCTTTGTTTTTTCTCATAGTCAACCTCCCGTTAATTATACGTAATCTGCAAACTACTTTGCATTCGTTCTTTATATTGGTAATTATATCTGAATTATTCATTAAAACTACTCAATTATTGTCTAAAATGACATCTTTTTTGTTCATGTAATCGTTTTCTTTCAAAAATAGCTTTTGTTTATTGACAAAACAATATCTTAAAATATATTATTATTTATACATTCAAATAAAATTATGCCGAGGTGATAATATGGGGACAAAAAATCGGACAACAATGAAAGATATTGCCAACCACTGTGGGATTTCTGTTGCTACTGTTTCACGAGTTCTAAATGAAAATTATTATGTATCTCCTGAAATCAAGGAACAGGTTCTCCGAGCCATGAAAGAATTACACTATTCTCCTAATTATACTGCACGAAGTTTAAAATGTAACAAAAGCGGTATGATTGGATATATTACCTCTGACATCTCAAACTCCTATCATATTACTATTGCCAAAGCAATTGAAGATGTTGTAAAATCAAGCAACTACAATCTTATTGTCTGCAGTACAAACAACAAAAAAGATTCAGAAGAAAAATACTTAAAATTATTGACAAGTAGAAATGTTGATGCACTTGTTTTAAACAGTTGCGGTGAAAACGATCCTCTTATACTGGAAATTAATCAATTTATTCCTATGGTTTTAGTAAACCGAAAATTAAATACTCCGGAATTCCATGGAGATCTTGCTGACTGTAACAATATTCTTGGTATCTATTTATTAACAAAAGATTTATTATTACATGGTCACAAAAAAATCCTTCTTATAGAAGGCCCTGCTAAATTGAGCAATGTAAGAGAACGTTTTCTCGGTTTTCAGACTGCCATGCAGGAATTCGGCTTTTCTGTCCAGGATGATTATCCATTCCGGTTTGAAGGTGACTTTTCCATTCAATCCGGTATAAATGCAATCGATTTTGTGCAAAGCATTCCTTCCGAAAACCGTCCAACAGCCATTATAGGAACTAACAATCTAACTACCATAGGTGCTATGAAGGGCGCTTTAAATCACAATTTATCAGTTCCATTGGATATTTCTATCGTCGGATTTAACTCTATCGAAAATATTGAATTAATGCATTTTCAACCAACGGTTGCTGCATTTAACCCATACCAAATAGGTCATGCAGCAGGAACTGCTATTTTAGAACGCATCCATGATAACTCTATTGAAAATAGAACATTTATCTTTCCACCAACATTAATTCAAGGCAACTCTGTTAGCAAATTAATATAAAAATCCATATTGCTATTCAATTTTGTTTTTGGTATAATCTTCATGTAAACGATTACCTCATTTTAAAAAATTTAAAATGGAGGAAAAAAATGAAATCTTTTACAACTGACAGGTATGGACGTACCATTATTATTCACTTAGGAAAGGGTGAGAAAGTTCTAGAAAGTATTACTGCAGAGCTTAAACGGTTAGATGTTAATTATGGAATTCTTGTTTCTGCCATTGGCTCTTTGCGCAAAGCATGTTTGCATGTTATTACTAACACAGATGATCTATCCGTCAATAAGTACATAACTGTAGAGAAACCCATTGAATTAGGGGCTGCACAAGGGCTTATTATTGATGGAGAACCTCATTTTCATCTTAATATTTCCGAACCGGAACACTTATACTCAGGTCACATGGAAAATGAATGTGAGGTACAATATCTTGCAGAATTTGCTATTCTAGAATTGAAGGATTTAAATATCACACGCAAATTAGATTCTTTAGGTATTTCTTATCTGGCACAAAAAGATTAAAGAAAAAAGCTGTTGCATCAAGATGATGCAACAGCTTTTTATCCTTTAACACTACCAGCTGTAATTCCTTCCACTAAATAATTTTGAAAAATAACAAACATCAGAAATAGCGGAACTAACGATAAGGTTGACATTGCAAACAATCCTCCCCAGGAACTATGCCCCATAGCATCTACAAACTGCCTCAACGCAATTGAAACTGTAAACTTTTTTACGTCATTTATATAAATCATTTGACTAAAGAAATCATTCCAAGTCCACAAAAATGTAAAAATTGAAGTCGTTACAAGCGTCGGAACAGACAACGGCATAATGATTTTTGCATACATACTAAACTCATTGCACCCATCCATTATTGCTGCCTCATCAATCTCCTTAGGTAAAGCACGCATAAATTGTGTCATAAGAAAAACAAAGAAGCCATCCGTTGCCAAGAACTTCGGAACAATCAGTGGCAAATATGTATTAACCCAACCAAATTGATTATACATAATATATTGTGGTATAAGTTTTACATGAATTGGAAGCATCAATGTCCCTAACATTAACATAAACCAAATATTTTTTAGTGGAAACTGAAGCTTGCCAAAAGCATACGCCGCCAATGAACATGATAACAAATTACCAATTACTGCAAAAAAAACAATTAAGAAAGAATTTGCAAAAAATCTTCCGTATGTAACACCTGATATCCCCTGCCATCCGCTGATATAATTCTCAAAAGTCCACGTTTGCGGAATTAATGATATATTTTTAAATATTTCCACATTAGGTTTTAATGCCGAAAAGAACATCCATATTAACGGATATAACATTATAACTCCAAAGAGTATTAAAAACACATGATAAATAAATTCATTAAAATGTCTATATTTATATTTCATAATACCACCCACAGATAATTCTGTTTTCCTTTCCCATTTTTATTCATAAAATACCCACTTTTTAGCTGATAGAAATAAGATTGCAGTAAAACTGCCTATAATAGCCAGCAAAACCCATGCCATAGCTGCTGCGTATCCCATTTGAAAACTTCCAAATGCTTTTTGATACAAATAAAGCGAATAGAAAAGTGTTGAATTTACAGGTGCTCCCGTTCCATTGCTTATAATATACGCTGACGTAAAGCTCTGGAAAGCATTAATAAATGCCATAACTATATTAAAAAATACCATGGGTGTTAACAATGGCAATGTAATACTAAAAAACTGTTTAATTTTCCCTGCACCATCTATTCTGGATGCCTCATAATAATCTTCCGGTATCTGTTTTAATGAAGCCAGAAAAATCACCATTGAAGAACCAAACTGCCATACTGCAAGTACAATAAGCGTGTTTAACGCAGTGGATGGTGTTGCAATCCAATTTATACCTTCAATCCCATATATTGCCAACACTTGATTGAACAGCCCTTCTTTATTAAATAATTGCTTCCACAAAATTGATACCGCCACACTCCCGCCAAATAAAGAAGGTAAATAGAAAATCGCACGATAAATTTTGATTCCTTTTCGATTCTTTTTCAGCATGAGTGCTATAAGCAATGCAAAAGCAAGTTGTAGCGGAACACTTATAAACACAAATTTTAATGTTACAACTAAACTAATTTTAAATTTAGGATCAGCTAAAAGATTTATATAATTTTTTATCCCAATAAAAACAGGTGCCGTCAACATATCATAATCGCATAATGAAAAATATAATGATGCTAACATTGGAAAGGCTGTTAATCCAAAAAAACCTATCAGCCACGGAAGTAAGAAAATATATCCTTTTAAGCTTTTAACTGTAAATTTTCTTTTTTCTTTCGTTTTATTCATATATACTCCTTTCGTTATGTAATCGTTTACTTTGATCAATATTTATTATTATTATACAATTTTATTCTTTTTTCATCTCATTTTTTGTCTGATATCACATATTTTTAGTCATGTAACCATTTCCGATATTCTGAAGGACTAACTCTGCAATAACTTTTGAACACTCTATTAAATGACTGGATACTTGCAAACCCCGTAAGATATGCAATTTCTGTAATTGGTTTGTCTGTTGACCGGAGTTCTGTTTTTGCTTTTTCAATTCGTTCGTTGTTAATCAGTTCCAGAAAGTTCATATTTGTCTTTTTTTTAATATACTTCGAGCAATAACTTTCCGAAAATCCAATATGTTTAGCTAAGTCTGCTAAACTCAACTTCTCATGCAAATTTCTTTGCAGGTATGTAATTATTTTATCCATTACCGCAGAATCATTATTTCGATTTACCGAAACTTTTTCAATAACCAACCCATTTTCTTCTAATAATAATGCCGAAAGTTCTAATGCCAATCCTATCAGCATACATTCAATGCTGACAACATTCTCCATATCAAACGCTGTTTGCATTTTTTCTATTATTTTAACTATTCTTGCATCCTTTTTTATATACAACAAATTCTTACATAAATCAGCATAATAAGCTTTGCTTTCACCACTAAGACAATTCATAAAATCTTCGTTTAATCTCATTACAAATATCTGATTATATTCAGCTTGTTCCTCATAATAATGTACAACTCCCGGACTAATATAAAGTAATTCATTTTCTTTTATTTCATATGTTTTTCCACACGCATTTACATATGTTACTCCTTTCATCACAAAGAGCAGCTCCATTTCATTATGCCAATGTTTTTTTGCCAAATAATAATCTCTTATTGCAATACTCCATTTTTTACCAAGAACTTCTCTATTAATATCTTTTTTCATGATGCCTCCCATCTGATTATGCATTCTTTATTAAATATCTGTCAAAATTTGAGTAGTTCGAATTAATTTCATAATTTATAATACTGATAGTTTATTATATTTGTCAAGTAAACGATTACATACAACAGGAGGTATTTTACAATGATGACAGGTTCTGAATATATAGAAAGTATAAAATGTCTTAACATGAATATTTACTGCATGGGAGAAAAAATCAATTCTGCAGTAAATCATCCTCTTTTACAACCATCTTTAAATTCAGTGAAAGCAACTTATGATTTGGCTTTTGATCCTAATTATCAAGAATTAATGGTTACTACTTCTCATTTAACCGGTCATAAAATCAACCGGTTCACAAGTTTACATCAAAGTTGCGATGACTTGATAAAAAAAGTAAAGATGCAACGACTTCTTGGTCAAAAAACTGCTTCTTGCTTTCAGCGTTGTGTTGGAATGGATGCAATTAACGCAGTTTACAGCACAGCATATGATATCGACGCCAAAAAAGGGACTAGTTATTTGGACAATTTCAAAAAATTTGTAATAATGTGTCAGGATAATGATTTAACCGTTGATGGTGCAATGACAGATCCAAAAGGGGACCGAAGCCTTAGCCCGCATCAGCAATCTGACCCGGACTTATATTTACATATTGTCAAAAGGTGCACCGATGGAGTAATAGTCAGAGGCGCCAAAATGCATCAGACGGGCGCATGCAACTCTCACGAAATCCTTGTAATGCCCACGATTTCCATGAAAGAACAGGATAAAGCCTATGCGATATGCTTCGCTGTACCTACCGATTCTGAAGGTATAACAATGATAATAGGACGACAAAGCTGTGACACCAGAAAACTTGAAGAAAACTCTATTGATACAGGTAACTGTAAATATGGTGGCGTCGAAGCACTCATTATTTTTAATGATGTATTTGTCCCCAATGAACGTATATTCATGAATGGCGAAACAGAATATGCAGGATTGCTCGTAGAACGTTTTGCCGGATATCATCGCCAAAGTTATGGTGGATGTAAAGTTGGAGTGGGAGATGTTTTAATTGGTGCGTCTGCATTAGCTGCTGAATCAAATGGTGTCGAGAAATCTTCACATATTAAGGATAAATTGATAGAGATGACTCACCTTAATGAAACTCTTTATAGTTGCGGTATAGCATGCTCCTGCGAAGGACACAAAACATGCAGTGGTGTTTATAATATAAATACTTTATTAGCCAACGTTTGTAAGCAAAACGTGACAAGATTTCCTTATGAAATTGCTCGCCTGGCTCAAGATATCTCAGGCGGCTTAATGGTTACAACACCATATGCTCAAGAATTGAATAATCCTATTACAGAACCTTATATAAAAAAATATTTATCTGCTACCTCTGCATTTTCTGTAGAAGATAGAATTAAAATTATTCGATTAATTGAGAACCTCACATTAGGGAGTGCTGCTGTTGGTTACCTTACAGAATCAATGCACGGTGCCGGAAGTCCACAAGCTCAAAGAATTATGATTTCAAAACACGGCAATCTCGAGAGCAAAAAAAATATGGCAAAATCTATCGCAAATATCAATTCATAATTGTCTTCAATAAAACCGTCACATCAGACGGTTTTATTTATATAAAAATATTATCATCTACAATTAAAATATACCAAATCAGGTCTGTATATTGCCACCTCATCCCATTTAGGTGTATAGTGAATGATAACTAGAACCCACGAAAAGGAGATTTCTCATGGACAGACAAAACCTGACCCTGCTCACTGATCTTTACGAGCTCACCATGATGCAGGGCTACTTCAAGCACAAGGATCGCAACGAAACTGTTATCTTTGATGCCTTTTACCGCAACAACCCCTGTGACGGCGGTTATGCCATTGCCGCCGGCCTGGAGCAGCTCGTAAAATACATCAAGGATCTTCACTTTTCCGACCACGATATCCGTTATCTTTCCGGTCTTGGTATTTTCGATGCGGATTTTCTCGACTATCTGGCAGATTTCCGTTTCTCGGGTGATATTTATGCCATTCCGGAGGGAACAGTCATTTTCCCGAGAGAGCCTCTTGTCAAGGTGATCGCTCCCATCATGGAGGCCCAGCTTGTAGAAACTGCGATCCTGAATATCATCAATCATCAAAGTCTGATCGCAACCAAGGCAGCAAGGGTCTGCTATGCCGCAAAGGGCGATGGCATTATGGAATTCGGCCTGCGCCGTGCCCAGGGTCCGGATGCCGGTATTTATGGTGCAAGAGCTGCCATGATCGGCGGCTGTATCGGCACCTCCAACGTTCTGTGTGGACAGCTTTTTGATGTTCCTGTGAAAGGTACCCATGCCCACAGCTGGATCATGAGCTTTCCTGATGAATATACCGCTTTTAAAACCTATGCGGATCTGTATCCGACTGCCTGCATCCTGTTAGTGGATACCTACGACACCTTAAAATCCGGTGTTCCAAATGCCATCCGTGTCTTCCAGGAAATGAGAGCTGCCGGTGTTCCTCTTACCTTCTACGGAATCCGGCTGGACAGTGGCGACCTTGCCTATCTCTCAAAGAAAGCCCGCAGGATGCTGGACGAAGCAGGCTTCCCGGATGCTGTGATCTCTGCTTCCAATGACCTTGATGAATATCTGATTGAATCCCTGAAGGCACAGGGTGCGGCTATTACCTCCTGGGGTGTTGGAACCAATCTGATCACCGCCAAGGATAACCCGGCATTCGGCGGTGTTTACAAGCTGGCTGCCGTTATGGGCGAGGATGGCAGTTTTATCCCCAAGATCAAGCTTTCTGAAAACAGTGAAAAGGTAACCAACCCCGGCAACAAGAAGATTTACCGTGTTTACGAAAAGGAAACCGGCAAGATCAAGGCAGATCTGATCTGTCTTGCTGATGAGAGCTTCAGTGAGGATGAGCCGCTCCTTCTCTTTGATCCTTCCGAGCCCTGGAAAAAAACAAAGCTCCCTGCCGGAAGCTTTACTTTAAGAGAACTGCTCGTTCCTGTATTCAAAGATGGTAAATGCTGCTACGAATCACCCAGGGTTATGGATATCCGTTCCTATTGCATGAAGGAACAGGATACCCTTTGGGATGAGACGAAGCGTTTCGTCAATCCTCATCAGGTCTATGTGGATCTTTCCAGAAGGCTCTACGATACCAAGATCGAGCTGCTTGCCCAGATGAGCTGACAATAAAGCTTCAAAGCCTACTCATTTTCCATAAAAAGCGCCATCAGATATTCTGCAGCCGGAAGGAGGGTCTCCGGATCCACCTTAAATCCCGGCTGATGGATGGCCTCTCCTACACCGGTACCGATCTTAATATAACACCCCGGCCGCTTCTCTTCATAGAAGGAGAAGTCATCACCACCCATGGAGCTTTCTTCCGGCACAGTCAGAAGGCTCTGTTTTTTTGCTGTTTCTTCTGCAGCTTTGGCCATTGCCGGGTCATTTACGACTGCCGGGGAACCCGGATACCACTGAAATTCCGCTGATGCCCCATAAGCCTTCGCCGTCATTTCCGTGATCTCACGAAGTCTCCTTTCGAAGAGCACCCGGTCTTCCCTGTTCATCGTCCGTACCGTCCCCTCTAATTCTGCTGTTTCCGGTACCACATTCCATGTATTCCCTGCTTCTATCCTTGTCACACTGATCAGTGTCGGATGAAAAGCATCACTGTTTCTTGTCACAACTGTCTGAAACGCCTGTACCATTGCTGCAGCCGCAGGGATCGGATCAATACCGGTATCCGGATGCGCACCGTGACATCCCTTTCCGGTGATCTTGATCAGAAAACGGTCCGCAGCCGCTGCCACATAGCCTTCCCGGATACCAATAGTTCCTACCGGATTGGTGGGATCGGCATGAAAGCCCCAGATCAGCTCCACATCATCGATCAGATCTGTTTCTGTGATCTTCTCTGCTCCCTTGGCGGATTCCTCCGCCGGCTGGAAAATGATCTTTACTGTGCCGGCAAGCGCCTTCCTATTCTGCTGCAAAAGCACAGCACAGCCAAGTCCTGCCGTAATATGGAAATCATGTCCACAGGCATGCATTTTCCCCTTTATTTCAGAGGCATAAGGGACACCACTTTCTTCAAGAATTGGGAGAGCATCAATATCACAGCGAAGAGCTCGCACAGCTCCCTCCCTTTCTCCGCGGATCACAGCGATAAGTCCTGTCTCCAGCTCTGAATCCATGATCCCGATCCCATGCTCTGTCAAAAACTCCCTTATCTTCTCTGTTGTCTGATATTCTTCATAGGACAGCTCCGGATGTCTGTGAAACCAGAAAAAGGCTTCCTGTAATTCATGCCCGAGCTGTAACCCTTCCTTCTCCAGTTCTTTGCCTTCCATACGCATATTTCCTCGCATCACATTTTTATTTACTGTTCGGATCCACTGCATCCCGCAGAGCATCTCCGATAAAGTTAATTGCCATAACCAGGATCACTATGAGGAGTCCCGGCGGAACCCAGAGCCATGGCTGCTTTGTCAGCACAGTCAGTGATTCAGCTCCGTTTAACATATTGCCAAGGCTGGCTGTCGGCGGCTGTACACCCATACCAAGAAAGCTTAAGGCTGCTTCATCCAGCATGGACAATGCCAGCACCGAGGTCGCATAGACAAGGATCGGAGCCACTGTATTTGGCAGGATCTCCGAAAACAGAATATGCTTTAAGGACATGCCTGCCACCAGATTTCCCTTGATAAAATTCGTTTCCCGCAGATTCAGCACATTTCCCCTGACCAGTCTTGCGATCCCCGGCCAGTCTACAAAGCCGAGGATCAGTATAATACTCCAAAGTCCCGGCTTAAAGATCGCTGCCGCTACCAGCACAAGCAAAATATAGGGAAAAGACATCACCATATCTGTAAAGCGCATGATCACCATATCTGCGGCGCCGCCAAAATATCCTGCTATCAAACCGAGTACCACACCGATCACTGTAGAGATCAGTGTTGCCATGATCCCGACAAGCAGCGATATTCTCATGGCATAAAGAAGTCTGCTCAGGACATCCCTTCCGATCTGATCTGTTCCAAGAAGAAACTCCCGGGACGGTGCACCACTGAAGGATCCTGCGATCTCATTGGGATCATAGGGGGCAAGAACAGGAGCGAAAAGAGCCGCCAGTCCAAGAATGATAAATACAATAAGGCTGATCATGCCGAGCTTATGTTTTTTAAATCTACGAAAGACAGTCTGCAGATAGCTTTCACTGGTTATATCCTTCTCCGGCATACCATGTTCTGTCAGATTTTTTTCTTTTTTCTTTTTCATGGCTACCTCCTTAATCCAGTGAAATAGTAGGATCTACCAGTGCATACAGGATATCCGTCACCAGATTGGCTATGAGGACAACCACTGCCGAAAGCAGGCAGACACCCATGATCACGGGGTAATCCCTTCCAATAATAGCACTCATGGTCATAAGTCCAAGTCCCGGCCAGGAAAATACCTGTTCTATGATAACTGCACCGCCAAACAGCATGGGGATCTCCATGCCAATTACCGTTACGATCGGCACCAGTGCATTTCTCAGTGCATGCTTATAAATAACACGGAATCTTCCGATTCCCTTGGCTCTTGCTGTCCTTAAATAATCCTGCTGCAGGATCTCCAGTACGGCACTTCGGATATAACGGATATTGCTTCCTGCCATGGATGTGGCAAGGACGATCACCGGCATCACCATATGCTTTGCCACATCTGCTGCGCCACCCTTTGTACCAAGTGTGATCATCCCGCTCGAGGGCAGGAGCTTCAGCTTGATTGTAAAAATATAAATAAGGAGCAGTGACAGGAAAAATCCCGGTATGCTGCTTCCAAGGAAGGAAGCAGTCACTACTGCATAATCCCCTTTGGAATACTGGTGGATCGCACTGTAAATACCTGCCGGCACTGCAAGGATCAGGCTCACGACCAGGGAAACTCCCATCAGCAGGAGGGTCGGTCCCAGATGGCTTCTGATCATTTCCAAAACCGGCTGATAAGATTTTACAGAATAACCCATATTCCCGTGAAGAAGCTGTGAAAGCCATACAAAATACTGGATATAAAAGGGTTTGTCCAGTCCCATGGCGATCTTTTTAGCCTCTACTGCAGCTTCCGATACCCTCGGTCCCTTCAGCATTTCAAGAGGACTTCCTGCCAGACACATGATGGCATAGTCTATAATGGTAATTCCAATCAGCACCGGGATAGCAATCAGAATCCGCTTGATTATATATTTGGTCATGCTTTTTCCCTCCTGCCTTCTTCTGTCATAGCAATAGGACATGCTGTCATATGTCCACTGCCTGGTAATGTTTCCTGCATCTCCGGTTCTCTCTGTCTGCAGATATCTGTGGCATAGGGACACCTTGGATGGAACCTGCAGCCCGTGGGAGGTTCAATACTGCTTCCCACCTCTCCCATAAGGATCTTCCTTCCATCCTCCCTTTCATCCGGATCCGGTACCGGAACTGCAGAAAGAAGAGCTCTCGTATAGGGATGTACCGGATGATTGAAAATCTCTTTAGCCTCTCCCATTTCCACGATCTTGCCAAGATACATGACTGCGATCCTGTCGCTGACATAATTGACAGCGCCAAGTCCATGACCTACAAACAGAAGGGTCAGTCCAAGCTCCTTCTGCAGGCTGCGCAGCAGGTTCAGGATCTGTGCCTGGATGGATACGTCCAAGGCACTGACTGGCTCATCACAGACGATAAACTCCGGATTCAGCGAAAGTGCCTTGGCTATTCCGATACGCTGCCGCTGTCCTCCCGAAAACTCGTGCGGATATCTTCCAAGGACACTTCTTGGCAGCCCTACCATATCGAGCAGATTCAGGATATCCTTTTCCACACTGGCTTTCGTTGAGATCCCATGATACAGCATGGGCTGTGCCAGAATCTCATAAATATGCTTCCTTGGGTTCAAGGATGAATAAGGATCCTGAAATACCATCTGCAGCTTGGTACGAAAAGGCTTTACATCCTTCCGGTTCATCCTTCCAAGATCGTGATTCTTATAATATACCGTCCCGTCTGTAGGCTTTTCAAGTCCCACAAGCTGCCTTCCTATGGTGGATTTTCCACAGCCTGATTCTCCCACAAGTCCAAGCGTTTCTCCCTGACAGATCTGGAAGCTGACACCATCCACTGCCTTAACATAGCCAGTGGTATGGGTAATGATCCCTCCTTTAATCGGATAATATTTTTTCAGATTTTCAATCCGAAGCAGAGGTATCTTCTCTTCGCTTTGTTTATGATTCATCCTGGATACCTCCCTCCTTCCTTACAATACATCTTGCCATATGGCCGCCGCCAAATTCATAGTTTTCCTGTGGTTTGTCACATTCCGGTCTGCGATAGCTGCAGCGGTCTGCAAAACGGCAGCCCGGAATATGGTCGTAGCTTTCCGGTACGATGCCGGGAATTGCCTTAAGCTGTCGTTCTGCCGTGTCCCGGATCGTAGGTACCGTGTCCATAAGCGCTCTGGTATAAGGATGTTTTGGATGCCTGAAGAGCTCCCGCACGGGTGCCTCCTCAATGATCTGCCCTGCATACATGACGATGACACGGTCTGCCATATGCGCTACCAGTCCGATATCATGGGTGATCAGGATCATGGCCATTTTGTTTTCCTTCTGCAGCTCCTTTAAAAGCTGCATGATCTGCGCCTGGATCGTCACATCAAGAGCTGTCGTCGGCTCATCTGCGATCAGAAGCTTCGGCTTACAGGAAAGCGCCATGGCGATCATGGCACGCTGACGCATTCCTCCCGATAATGTATGGGGATACTTTTTCATAGTCCCCTTTGCATCCGGCATACCAACCTTCGAGAGAAGCTCTTCTGCCTGTATTCCTGCCTCATTCCTTGAAAGTCCCCTGTGGATCTGAAGGCTTTCCATGATCTGATTCCCTACTGTAAATACAGGATTCAGCGAAGTTAAAGGATCCTGGAAGATCATAGTCATCCGGTCTCCACGTATCTTGTCCAGCTCCTTTTCCGACATGGCAAGCAGATCTCTGTCCTCAAACAATACCTTTCCCTCTGTTACTTTGCCGCCTCTTGACAAAAGTCCCATAACAGACAGATTGGTAACGCTTTTTCCACAGCCAGACTCTCCTACAATGCAGACCACTTCCCCTTCATCAACATGAAAGCTGACATGATCTACGCTGGTCGTTTCCCCGTAGTCTCCTGTAAATACAGTAGTAAGTCCTTCTACCTCCAGTAAATGTGACATGATGTTTCCTCTCTCTTTATATGGATAATACCACAGACCGGTCTCCCGGCCTGCGGTATCTGCATTTCTGACTTTCCTTCTATTTTATTCAACAATATCCCATTCCTGGATATTATTGAACAGTCCATATACATTGGCATGTACATTGGTTACTCTCTTATTCACTGCACCCAGTGCACTGATCACATAAGCAGAGAACATCGGTACATCCTCCTGTGTCTGCTTATCAATTACAGAATACAGATCTGTAAGTCCTGCTGCATCATCTGTGGTTCCAACCTTTGCCAGTGCATCATTGATCGTGGAATTGCTGTAACCGGTCCAGCTTTCATCACCACCAAGCAGCCATGCAATATCTACAGAAAAATCAATTGGTGAATAAGTATACTGTACTGCAAACAGATCATAATCTGTTCCGCCAGCCATGCTCATCAGAGTCGCAAGGTCAACAGTCTGTACCTCAACCTTGATCCCGACCTGTGCCCACTGTGCTGCCATTACCTGCGCTGCATTCACGAAGGTACCATCACCGGAGTTTACAAAGAACCTCAGTGTCTGTGATCCATCCCAGCCTGCTTCAGCAAGAAGCTCCTTTGCCTTTTCAGGATCATAGGAGATCGGTGTAATACTGTCATCGAAGTAAGGACTTGCAGAAGATACAAATCCATCTATCACTTCACCATGTCCCTTCAGCAGATCATCTACGATCTTCTGTCTGTCGATCGCATATACAAGAGCCTGACGTACTCTGGCATCCGGGATATTCTTTGTCTGGATAAATACAGACTGGTTGGTTACCGGAGAGCCATAGACAACATCTACATTTTCAAGTGCCTCAATACTGTCATTGTCCTCCTGGGGAATGTTAGTCATTGTGTGACTTGTAACATCAATTTCACCAGACTGCAGGCTGGAATATACCTGACTGGAATCAAGGATCTTGATGTTCATCCTGCCGATCTTCGGTGCACCCTTCCAGTAATTTTCATTGGCCGCGTAAGAAATGTAATGGTTAGTATCATAATCGGTTACCATGTAAGGACCGCTGACAACATCAGGATGATTGAACCAGTCACTTGTAGTCAGCTCGCCTTCAGCAATATTCTCAATGATATGCTTCGGCATTGTATGGAAATATGCTGCATATGAGCTCATAAAGGTGATCATGCTCATAGGCTCCTTGGTTGTAAACTGTACTGTCTTTTCATCAACAGCAGTCACACCGGAAACCTCTGTAGCTCCTTCCTCCACAAATCCTGTCTCAGAATCTACGCCTTCAAACACTCCATAAACCAGAGTTGCATTGGCTACCAGCGGACTTGCCAGGCGAAGGAAGGAATAGGTCACATCATCAGAGGTGATCGGTGTACCGTCTGACCATACAGCATCCTCATTGATATGGACAATGAAGTTTTTGTTATCCTCTGTGGTGATCGAATCTGCCAGCAGATACTCAAAGCTCAGATCCTCTGCGAAGTCAACTAACGGAAGGAACTCCAGCTCCACTGCATACTTATTAATAAAGGTCTGATCTATAACAAAGGGATTGATGCTTCCCAGGGAGTCCGTCACTCCGATATTAACGATCTTTTCTCCGGAAGCCGCTTCTCCTGCAGCTCCTGCTTCAGATGACTCTTCTGCTGCCGCAGCATCTGTACCTCCGGCAGGTGTTTCTGTACTGCCGCAGCCTGCAATACCTAATACCATAGCTGCCGTCAGCATCAGTGCCAGTACTTTGTTTCCTGATCTCACATGAAACTTTTTCATATTCTCCTCCTGTCTCTATCTATTTCCTAGTATTCTTATATAGATAGTAGCTTTATTATACTTTTGCACTTTACAAATGTCAATAGATGTGCTTAAAATAGAATCTGTAGTTTGCAGTTTTTTATTTTACTATACTTCTTAGAAAAGGTACATAGGCATTTTTTATGAAAAACTTATTAAATTATCAGTCATCTGAGTATGATTGTGCACCTGTTTCCGTTACAAACGGGATCCGCTATCTGTTTGAAAGAGAAGAAATCTATCCGGATATGATCAAGGGGATCATGGTCTATGGAATGGACAGCTATAACGATCAGGGTGAACCCTGTAAACACGGCACATCACCTGCCTGTATCGAATTTATGGCTGACTGGCTGACACGCTTTGGCCAAACGAAGAATTTCCCGATTTCCTGCCATACTGTTTCCGGTCCTGAAGTCACCCTTACAGAAGGAAGCATCATCATGGATGCTCTGAAAAAGGGTGGTGTCGTGGCACTCCGCCTTTATCTGGAGCTGCCTCACTATGTACTCCTGACCGGTATCGAGGATGACAGTCTCCTTCTGTTTGACCCCTTCTATGAGGAGCCGGGACATCCGGAATTTGATGCCGAATATCATACAGAAGGAATTACTTTTATTTTTGACCAGCCAAAGAAGGCCAACCGTAAGGTAGCCCTTTCCCGTCTGAACGGCACAGGAAAGAGCTTCTATGAAATGGGTGACCCCCTTGAACGGAAAGCACTGATCATGTTCAACACATCAGCCCGGTAATTTATTCATTTGATCTTCAAAATGCTTCTGAATTGCTTTACTGGTCCATCTGCTTCCCAAGAAAGCCGGAAGCAGACTGGACCAGTTTTCTTTCTACTTCACCCATCCTTACTCTTTCGTTGGCAGTGATCAATATCACAGCACCGATCACATCCCCCTCACAGATAATGGGACTGATCACTTCTGAGCAGAATTCCTCCATATCCTCCTGGATCAACGGGATAAAGCCTTTCTCATTTCTGGATGCCACCAACGTTTCCCTGTGCTCCAGTTTATCCTCAAGCTCCCGGCTCAGATCCTTGCCCAGAATCGTTTTGAACCCACCAGATACCGCTATGATCTGATCCCTGTCCGTAATAACAGCCACATGTCCGGATACCTGACACAGACTTTCCGCATACTGCCTTGCAAAGGTATTCATTTCACCGATGGGTGAATATTTCTTCAGGATGATTTCTCCTTCCCTGTCGGTAAATATCTCAAGCGGGTCACTTTCCCGGATCCGCAGTGTTCTTCTGATTTCCTTAGGGATAACGATTCTGCCAAGATCATCGATACGCCTGACAATTCCTGTAGCCTTCATATATAAATGTCCTCCTGTTTTCCAATCACTTTCCATATTTGTACTGTATGGGTAGTATGTGGAAATCGAAGGGAATTATACATTTTTATTCCTGTAATAACCAATCCTGTCAAAGCTCTATCTCGTCAGCATGGAAAACAGCATTACTACGATTCCAAGCATCACAAGGATCACACCTGTCATCCGGTTCAGTGTCTTCGGTGCTGCCTTATTAGCGATCACTGCTGCGATCCTTGCCCATACCAGAGTAAATATGACACATAGGACAAAAACAGTGATATCAGGCATGCCGCCGATTGCAAAGTGGGAAGCAGCACCGGTAAATGCGGTAAAGGCCATAATAAATACGCTCGTCCCCACGGCGGTCTTCAGTTCATAGCCAAGAACACTTGTAAGGATAAGAAGCATCATCATACCGCCGCCAGCTCCTATAAAGCCACAGATAAAGCCAATCGCAATTCCACAGATGACTGACTGCAGTGCCCTCTTTCCTGCAGCTACTCCCTGCATGGCTTCCTTAGTCGTCATAACGGGCTTCACAATGAACTTGATGCCAAGAAGAAATGTCATAAACACAGAGAAATTCCCCATGGTTGTGGAAGGCACCAGGCTGGAGATATAGCTTCCTACTACTGTAAATACGAGAACGCTCACCATCATGATCAGACCATTTTTGATATCCAGATTTTTGTTTTTACCGTAGGTGTAAGCTGACACAGCACTTGCCAGTACATCAGAGGACAATGCGATCCCAACCGCCATATAAGGATCCATGTGCAAAAAGGTGATCAGCATCGGGCTGATCACTGCTGCCGCACTCATTCCTGCGAAGCCTGTGCCAAGACCGGCACCCATTCCTGCAAAAAAGGTAACAACGACTGTTAATAATAATTCCATCCTACTTCTCTCCCTTCAGTAAATCATCAAGATTCTGCTCCATGATCTGCATGACAGCCAGGAAGCCTCTTTTATCTTCTTCCCTTGTATTGACAAATAAATGCTCCAGGAAGTCCTGCTGCAGCTTCCTTCCCTCTTCAGTCAGTGGCTCTGCCTTACTTGTACAGACAAGCTGAAGCTTTCTCCGGTCTCCCTCTATAGCTTTTCTCTCCAGATATCCTTCTGTCACAAGCCTGTCCACATTCACGGAGACCAGATTCGCCTTGATCTTCCGGATCTCCACAATATCCCTGGCTGTTTTGTACTGTGGGTTGTTTACCAGAAACATGAGAATATCAAATGCCGTCTGCGGAATCCTCCACCTCTGGCAAAGAGGCTTACAGGCGCTGCTGTAGGCCGTTCCTATTTTTCTTACAAATTCTACGCTGATATCCATCCTCTTCCCTCTTTCTGTACCGTCTTTTCTTATGACGAATTTTATTCATTTTTGAATTATCCATCTTTGAACTATTATATGTCTTTCAGGACAGCAGTCAAGTTATTTTTTGTTAAGTGAGCTGGCTCAGGGAATTGCTGTTACAAATTCCCTGCAGGGGATCCTGATCAGCGAAGATGGTCATGAAAATGCCATCCTCAGCCGAAGTGGCGGCGATGCATTTTCTGTTATCCTTACCGGCACCACCTGTCAGGATTCTGCCGGATGCACAAGCCACTGGGGGAATACCTTTACAGGTATTCCCCCAGTTTTTCATAAACACACTCTCTGATTTCTTCTGCTATTCTCCTGCAGGTCTGGCGGCTCATCCCCGCGCCAGTTCCTACAGCGATCAGTTCTGAAAGTCCCGGATCTTTTCCATTTCCATCGACAGTTGTTGTATGTTCCCCATAATATGTGTTACTGAAAGTCAGATCATATGCCGGAGAAAGCCGCCACAATCTGACAGACTCCTGATAGAGATAGGCAAAGTTTTTGGAATGATCATCCCTGTTATGGGCAAACACATTAAAACACATCCGGCGGTAAAGATTCTCCACATCCTCTTTCCGGTCTCTGGTCAGTATTTTCGTCAGTTTCATCAGACTGTGATAATCAAGACTTGGTTCTTTGAAATCAAGTTCCAGAAGAGCTGCTGCCGTCAGCATATGAATCTTTTTCGTACCAGTTCTACTCCTGTCAAACCGTTTCGTTCCAAAATATCCTTTGCAGATATCTGATGGAAACAGCCTGTATTCACTCATATCAATTCCACACGCTTTTGCGCAGCAGGCATAATCATATTCCATTTTCCCAGCATCCGGGCCATCTGTATAGGATGGAAATTTAATGATCCATGATTCCCCATCTATTTCTGTCAGAATCTTTGGTCTTGCTCCGCCGCTGGTTCCTCCAAGATAGTACAGCTCGTCCAGTTTATCCGAATATTCTGTATTTAAAATTTTACGGCATTCCAGTGCCAGTTCATCCAGCCTATCCCTGCCCGCTTCAGCAGGAAAGTACTTTTCCGGCTCAAAGGTAAGCGCCCCCATCCCCGAGCTTCCCACGATAGCAAGACGATCAAGTACAGACATTTCACCCGGATCTTTTCCATATTTTCTCAGCATGCGGTTTAAAAGCAGCTGTCCCCATGCATCCGGAAGACTGTCCGCAAACACACCAAATAATCCATCAAAATGATCCTTTGCCGGTATAAATACCTGCTTTTTTAAAGGAAGGGAAAAAGGACTGATGGAAAAGCCATTTTCGATCCATGCTTCATCATAAGCAAAAGCTGCCTTATGATCTGGTGTCAATGCCAGTGTTCCCACCTTTCTATCCCCATACTTCACAGAAAGAATCCTGCTTCTGTCATCCTTCATGAATAACCTCCTCTATACTCCTGTATGGTACCTGTGCAAAGAGATCCCTAAGTTCATCTGTCAGCTCCAGTGCCATGGCAATCTTTGTCAGGGAAAGCAGCGATATCTGCCCGCTTCCTTCAAACCGCTTAATGGAGCCATAGCTTACGCCGCTCATAACCGCCAGTTCCTGCTGGGATATAGAACGCCTCTTTCTGATCCTGCGGATCCTTTCAGCTAATTTCTTATCCAGTTCCTCTGCTGTTTCCCATACCAATTCGTTCAGCCCATTCATAGTTTCTCCTGTAGATAATATTTTATCCATTTTTGTTTATAATCCATGATTTTGGATAATATTTTATCTATTTTTATATTACGTCAAAAGGCTTTCGCCGTCCAGTATTCTTTTCCTTATTTCTTTCCCATTTCTGGGAAAACATGCTACAATGTGCATAGCAGACCAGATTTACTGTCATCCTTACTGTGATGAATTATTTTTCTTTGATTTGAGGTTCTTATGGAAACATTTTATCCGGATTATTATTCAGAATTCATCTGCACAGCAGACAACTGTCCTCTTACCTGCTGCCAGGAATGGAAAATTTATGTAGATGATATTACAAAAGAAAAATGGAAAACACTTACACCTCCGGAATCTGCCGGCGGTCATAAAAAGAATCTCAATTCCTTTACAGAAAAAAAAGAAGGACAACGGGTGATCCGTCTGACTGATGATCACCGCTGCCCTTTTCTTACAAAAAATCTGCTGTGCAGCCTGGTACTTACTTATAATGCTGATATTCTTTCTGAGACCTGTACCACTTTTCCAAGGGAATATCATGATTTTTCTGATCACAGAGAAGCTTCCCTGCTGCCATGCTGTCCGGCTGTAATCGACCTGTGGCAGCAGAAAAAACATCTGACCTTCCCGGAGGTTTCTTCTGTCAGCCTAAATCCTGCATTTCTGCTTCGTGAAAAAATAACGACTCTGATGCAGGGAGATTCCATCCGGCTGCCTGATCCTTCTCTTCCCCTGATGCAGAGCTTCTATATCCTGCAGGAATTATACCGTAAGGAAGAAAAGGGGCAGTCCCTTACTGACGCCGTGATCGAGGACTGCTTCACACCATCCACACTGTCAGAACTGCAAAATGCGATTTATGATCTTCCTGTTTCTGTGACAGACACCATTTGGGAATGCAATGAACTGCTGCAGGATCTGGCTGTCAATTACCTGGAGGAAGGACTGTATGAAGAATATCTGGAGCCGCTGATCACACAGGCAGAACAGCTCAGTGAAATGGCAGAAGACCTTCTTCTTTCCAAATGGGATGCCTTCTGTCTGCAGCTTGAAGCTTTTTATCCACTGCTTCGCAGCTTTCTGGCAAATGAAATGTATTCCGATCTGCTTGCGCCTGATGACACCAGTACAGAACACATGCTGATTCGTCTGCAGTGGACTGCCATCCAATATGCTGCTATCCGGCAGGCTTTATTTCTGACATATCTGTCAGAAAACGCAGGAACCCTTTCCTATGAATCTGTAAGACAGACCCTTGTCATCCTTACCCGAATGACCGGATACGAGGAAGAGGATATTTATGAGTATCTGGAAAACAGCTTTGAATCCCTTCTATGGGATTTTGGATATCTGGCATTTATTATGGGGAGCAGTCTATGAAATTTCCATCACTTTTATACTGAGCATTTCTTTTGAGCAGATTCTCCATTCCTGAATATTACAGGACGGCTTTAATTCAAATATTCCATAATATAATCCATTTTCCGTTGTTACTTCACAGATTTCAGCATCTATAAGTATACTCATTTCATGTACATTCCTACCCATAAACGCCTGTTCTCCATTTATTGTCAGGATGCCTGTTTCTGCATCAAACTGAATCTCATTATCATTCACTTCAGCTGCATAGCTTATCCCACCGGCTCCCAATAACTGTATCTGTGTTGCCCGGAAGTCCTCCGGTGTATATTTCAGTTCGCAGGTATTGTCCACGCGGACAAGCTCTCTCGCATTCAGGAAGCTTTCTACCGGCATCATCCGGAGCCGCAGCTCTCCTCCAAGCTGTACTAATGTCAGTTTTCTCGGAAGCCCCATTACTCCCCTGTAATACTTTCCATTATTCTGCGTTCGGAGCCATGGTATCGTAATAACATCCTCCGTTCCAAAGAACGTCTGCGCCGCATAAGGGACTGTCGTCTGATAAGCTTCTCTCCTGATTCCATCTGTCATAAACTGAAATCCATCAAACTCACCAAGGAAATAAAACCCATCAGCACTCCAGAATACCCACTTTGATCCACCGCCCTCAACAGGTATCTCTCTCAGATCCGGGCATTCCCAGGCCTTATCCAGCTCCAGGGTCTGTGTACACACCCAGCTCTGCAGATTTTCAGAACGGAAAATACCAAACTGGTTTCCTTCCAGAAACAGAACCATATAATATGCCTGACTTTTCTCATGCCAGTAAACCTTGGGATCCCGGTTTTCATCAGCAATATGATCTATGACTGGCGGATTTACCTTCTTCAGCGTATTCCCCTCATCCAGACTATAAGCAAGATTCTGTGTGAACTTTTTCCTTTCACTCCATTTCGTTTTTCCACCTGCCATAGTGTAGAAAAACAGAAGAGCAGAATCCGGCAGCTCCAGCAGCCCCCGTTCATTTATAATGCCACACCCGGAAAACATAGATCCATTCTCATCAGGGAACATAGCCGTATCCAACTGCTCCCAGTGCAGCAGATCCCTGCTGACAGCATGTCCCCAGCATAAATTTCCCCACTGATTCTGAAATGGATTGTACTGGAAAAACAGATGGTACCGGTCATTCGCATATATAAGACCATTTGGATCATTTATCCAACCGGATTCCGGCGAAAAATGGATCTGTGGTTTATGCTGCACGGTATTCACTCTGTCATCCGAAAATCCTACCGCCTCCAGAAAATCCAGCGCATCCTCCACTTCTATCGTCATTTCCTGCCCCTTCCATTTTTCTACGTTTAAGGGCGCATAATATTGAAACCGATATGGAGAATTGCCATTTTCAACAGGAATATCAAACTCAAATATCTTTTCACCTTCTGAACAGACTGTAACCATTTTACATGGTGCATCCATGCTTATTGGGAAAAGAATGTATTTTTTCTCAACAATAAAAGATTTCATTCTACGCATTCTCCACAAATAATTTTTTCTTAAGCCAGCTGATCGCCCTGTCAAACCATCCTGCGTATTCCTCTTTAAAAAAGCCAAGATTGGCATCCTCTGCTTTCAGTGATGAAACACCATGCCAGGTATCTTCACCTATTTCCAGCACAAACGGGACATCAAAGGCAGCAAGCCTGCTTGCAAACTGCAGCGAATTATCCACTGGCACTACCGGATCTGCACATAAATGGAACAGAAAAGCCGGTGGTGTATCTGATGAAACAAACCGCAGAAGATTTATTTTTTCATAGTCCTCTTTCTCTGGCTGCTCTTTTCCTGTTATATACCGGTTACAGTTTATCATCATTTCAGCCTGTTCCTGATTCAGCACACTATGATTTTCAAAGCCGAAATTCGTAACAGCATAACCCAGGACCATTGCAGCCGGCTTCAGCCACTCTGCCGGTACCTGAAACTTTTCTTTCATAAATTCCTGATTCCACATCACGCCAAGTGATGCAGCAAGATTTCCGCCTGCGGAAAATCCGCACACAACAATCCTTTTCTCATTGATACACAGCCTTTCTGCATTCTGATGAAGAAAGCACATTGCCTGTGCCAGATCATAAAGTGCCCCGGGAAATGCAGCTTTTTCACAGACAGAATAATGAAGCACAAAGGACTGATAACCGGCTGCCATAAAGCGAAGTGCTACCGCCTCTCCTTCTCTTTCCGTAAATCCCGCATATCCGCCACCCGGCAGGATAATTACAGCAGGTCTCCGGTCACATCCGATAATTTCATCGTTCTTTTCCATGCAATAGGAAGTTAATGTCACATCTTCTCTGCCTTCCCACAGATTTATCGTGTTTGTATACATATTTTTCACCTAACCCTTCACCGAAGATGATGTCAATCCTTCAACGATATATTTTTGTCCTATCAGAAATACAACTAAAATAGGCAGCAACGCTACTGTTACCCCGGCAAGTACCACAGATTTATTACCGGATCCCATATAACCCTTCATTGCCGCCACACCCAGCGGTACTGTCATCTTTTCCCATTTGCTTACAAATACATAGGGAATAAAGTAATCATTCCATATGGAATTAAAATTCAGAATGATCAGCGTAACAATCGTACTTTTCACCATTGGGATCACGATCTGCCAGCACGTTCTGAAATGACCGGCTCCATCAATCTTAGCCGCCTCAATGATTGCATCCGGAACAGAAGCGATTGACTGTCTCATCAGAAATATTCCGAATGCATTAAACACAGAAATCAGAATAATAGAGCTTAATGTATTAATCAGATTCAGCTTACTCATCATAATATAGACGGGAATGATCGTTGCCTGCACCGGAATCATCATCGACATCAGAAATGCCATAAACCAGAAATTACTGCCTGCAAACTTGATCTTTGCAAATGCATAGGCTGCCATAGAGCAGATAATAATCTGTGCTGTGATCGTAACTCCCGTAACAATTGCACTGTTAAGGAACATCCCTGCAAACGGCAGATCTGATCTGAACAACTGGATATAATTCTCAATCATGAAGCGTTCCGGCAAAATGGCAGGTGGCAGTTTGAACGCTTCTGCCGGTGTGCGCATAGATGAGGAAAACATATACATAAACGGAATAAATACAACAATTCCACCAAGCAGTACCAGTAACGAAATTATGAAATTGGATATTTTCTTTTTCAATTTAATCATAATGCACCCACCTGTTACTTGTTATAAACTGAACACATGTAAGTATCATAATACCAACCACAAAAAACAGTGATATTGCACACGCATATCCCATATCCTGCTTTTGGAAAGCTGTTTCATAAATATACATGGCAATGGTACGTGTTCCATCCATCGGCTCTCCCTTTGTCATGAGCATAGGAATATCAAATGTTTTCAGCTCTGTGATCACATACATGATCAGATTCAGAAGAATCGTTGGGGTTAACTGCGGTATCGTGATATAAAAGGCTGTCTGTACAACTCCGGCTCCATCCAGGGAAGCCGCTTCGAAGTAGTCCTTTGATATATTCTTGATCCCCGCTATGAAGGTCAGCATGGCAAATCCTGTCAGCCTCCATACCTCAATTCCAATAATTGTTTTTAAAGCCACCTTACGATCTGTCAGCCAGCCCACAGCTTCAAACCCGATTTTTTGAATATAGTAATTAAGCAGTCCACCATCTGCAGACAGGATATTTGACCAGATAACCGCAATATATACCGGTGCAACGATGAGTGGGAAAAAATAAAACAGCCTGACCAGATAGTTAAATACCGGACTCCTTTTATTAGCAATCAATAGCGCCAGGAAAAGGCCTACTACTATATTTAAAATGACAGAGAAAAAAGCTAGAAAAATAGTGTTTTTTGTAACTGTCCAAAGTCTTCCATCCGTGAATATCTTGGCAAAATTGGAAAATCCTGTCCATTGTGGTGCAGAAAACAGATTATATTTCGTAAAACCCAGACATACCATTGCTATGACAGGGATCAAAACAAAAAACAGAAACAATATGATTGCAGGAAGTATAAATAAATACCCTGTCAGATTTTCTTTTTTCTTCTTCATAAATTTCCTCTTTCATTTCCAGCGCAGCTTTGCTTTGAAGGATCCCGCCTCTGTAAATATCATAGCGGGATCCTTCATAATCAGACCATCAGACTACTTCAGATCCGCAAACGACTGCTTCAGTTCTGTATCTGCATTTGTTACCGCATCCTGAACAGAACTTGCGCCTGAGAATACAGCACTGAACATGGAGTTGGTAATTCTTTCGAGATCAGAATAATTCATAGGAGAAGGAAGTGCTTTTCCGCCCTCCAGTGATTCAAAAAACAGCTTTGCATTCGGACACTGGGATAAATAACCCTCATCCTCACTTAATGAATATCTTACAGGAACGCAGGTGCCACTTGCGCACTTTTCTTTTCCTGTTTCTACTGAAGTCAGCTCTTTCATTAATTCATATGCTTCCTGTGGGTGCTCAGATTTACTGTAAATTCCCACACCGCCTACACCAAATCCAACTTTGGCATCTTCACTGTTTGTGGGCATAGGCACAACATCTACATCTTCAAATCCATTTGCCTTATAGCTCGGGAAGGGCCAGATTCCTGTTGCGATCATGGCAACACGCCCTGCTGCAAAGAGGCTGGTCGCATCTGTTGTTGTTTCTGGAACCGGCATACTCTTATCCTCATTAACAAGGCTGTTAAGAAATTCAACAGTTTCCATTGCCTTGGGATCAGAAAGATTGGAATCTGTCCAGTCATCATTAATGTAATCACTTCCATTTGACATAAACCAGCCTGCAAGCCATGCCGGAGACAGTGATGTGCCAAATCCATACACCTTGGAGTCTCCTTCTCCAGTTGTCAACTGCTTTGCAATGCTTCTGAACTCTTCCCATGTCCATCCATCATACGGGATCTCAATTCCAGCCTCCTGAAACATCTTGGTATTCACATGTACAACTGCATCATTACAGTCAGTAGGAAGCTCATACAGGTTCCCATCTATCGTAAATACATCTGTTGTCGAATCCACAAAATCATCCATCATAGCCTTTCCTTCAGGATCAGCTGCAATCAGATCATCCAAAGGAAGCAGCACATTATTTTTTACGAGCATCTGAGTTCCCTCAATCGCTACATGGATGACATCCGGTGCCTGTCCGGAGCCGATCTGAATCAGAAGCTTATCACAATATTCACCCCATGTACTTCCGGATGTATAGCTTGCATCTACCTTACAGTTCGGATGACTGGTTTCAAATCTGTTGATCGCATTTTCAAAAATTTTCTTTTCTTCTTCATTAGCCATTACTGATACGGAAAGAACAATCTGCTCATCGGAGGATGCCTGTCCCGATGCAGCTTCACTTGCTACTTCCGTTGTTTCTCCACTTTCCGTATTCTGTCCCTGACCGCTTCCGCATCCACAGAGAGTCGTAAATACCATTACTGATGCAAGTATCATACTTATAATTTTCTTTTTCATACTTTCCCTCTTTTCTTGTGTGATCATTTTGTTTCATCAAATGGCCTTTTGATAAACTGTTTTGCCCTGTGTCGAACCGGTTCGATTTTTTTGTTAAAATATATCCCTTTTATAAAATCCCGGGCTGTTAAGATCCTGAATTTTATAGGGGAAAATCAATTTTTCAACAATTTGTTTGACTTTTTCATATCGAACCCGTTCGATATGTACATATCATACAACATGTGTTTCTCTGTTGTCAATAGGATTCGTGATTTTCCATTACTATTATTTTATGTAGTTTCTCCTTTTCTCAGGCAGACATCCAGTATTCTTCTGTCATCTGGATTTTCTATTCCATTAATTCTTTCAATAAGAAGTTTTACTGCTTCTTTTGCAAGCTGCTGAACATCCTGATAAACAGAGGTAATTGTAACAGCTCCCATTCTGGTCACATCAGTACCATCATATCCTATGATCTTTAATTCTTCAGGTATCCTGCGTCCCCGTGCACCTGCTTCCTTCAGATAGGCTACGGCAATCAGATCCGCTCCATATACAGCATCAATATCCGGATAGGCTGTATATATTTTCTGAACAAAAGAATAAAACTCATCAAAGCTCCACCTGTTCCATGGCGCTTCTTCTGTACACACCGTGACACCTGCCTCCAGAAGCTTCTTTTCAAAAGCATAATGATGAAGATGCGCTGGTGTATTTACATTTCTGCTTCCCATGATCTGCAGTACCTTTTTGCATCCGCAGCGCAGCAGTTCCTCTGCAGCAAGGGTTCCACCCTTTTCGTGATCAGACATGACAATCGGGATAGATTCGTTGATATAGCGATCCAGACTGACAATTGGCCTTACAACCCCATTATAATCTTCTATATCCAGGGAATGTGTTCCCATAATAATCCCATCCATCATTTGACGATTCAGCATATCAATGTATTCCTTCTCGCCATTCTCTTCATGAACTGTACTGCAGAGCATGGTTTTATAGCCCTCTTTATAAAGCTCCATTTCCGCATATTTAGCAAATGAGCCAAAAAAGGGATGCGCAATATCCGGCAGGATCAGTCCGACAATATTTGTCTTACTGTGGTATAGATTCCTTGCCAGTTCATTAGGAATATAATTCAGCTCCCGCATTGCTGTTTCCACTTTTTCACGGGTTTTATCTGATACATATCCACTTTTATTTAATACTAAAGATACCGTACTGGTTGAAACATGTGCCAGCCTGGCAACATCACGGATTCCTGCCATACCATGTACTCCTGTTCATTATTGCGATTTATCTATCATTGTAGCAGATAATGTCCAAAAAGTCAGTAAAATCAAACAGAGACTTCTATATAAATAATTTATGTTTTATCTATTGCCTTCAGTCAAAAAGATAGTTAAAATAATCACAAACAAAAACTACTGAAATTACATGTGAGGAAATTATTATGATCAAATTGATTGCTACTGATATCGATGGTACCGTTGTGAAAGACGGTACCCTGCAGATTGACCCTGAATATATGACAGTTGTTGATAAATTAATCAGAAAGGGAATCCATATCGTTGTCTGCTCTGGCCGGCAGTTTGTCAGTGAACAGAAGCTGTTCGCCCCCATCCGGGACGAGCTGCTTTATATCACAGATGGGGGAACTGTCGTCCGAACCCCGAAGGAAATCCTTCAGGTTTCCATCATGCCGGAGGATGTCTGGAAGGGTATGTGTAAGATGGTTCATGAGGATCTGCCGGATTGTGAATGCTATATCTCCACACCGGATATGGGATACGCAGAAAACGAAAACAGCCGGATGTTCCGCTGGCTGAGGGATTCCTACGGCTATAATATCTGTGCCGTGAAGGATCTGATCGATCACTCCCCGGCAGATGTGATCAAATTCACAGTTTATCACCCCTCTGCCTGTGAGGAAAAATGTACACCGCTTTTCATTCCGGCATGGAAGGACAAATCCCTCCTTGCGCCCTCTGGCAGGGAATGGGTAGACTGTAATCCACTCGGCGTCAGCAAGTGGACGGCGCTTTCCCATCTGCAGGAATATCTGGGAATCCTCCCGGAGGAAACCTGTACCTTCGGGGATAATCTGAATGATATTGAAATGCTGGAAAATGCAGGCTTAAGCTTTGCTGTTTCCAACAGCCGTGAGGAAGTGAGGACAGCTGCGAAGGAGCTCTGTCCTCCTTACTGGGAGAACGGTGTCCTGCAGATGCTGAAGCGGTTCCTGTAGGCTGCGGTTTACCAGCTGGCAATGAAGGTTGATCAGCAAAAAATTTCTTTTTTTGTGTGATCAGCTTTTATATCCGCCGCTCCTTTCTTCCCGGAACTGCCTCACAGTCAAACAGAGCCAGTGCCTGATTCACCTTGTCCATGCGCACTGTTTCCTTGCCCTGCTCCAGATCGCGGACAAACCGGAGACCCAGTCCTGTTCTCACGGCAAATTCCTCCTGCGTTAACCCCAGTTTTTTTCTTTCCTGTTTTACATAATCACCAATTCTGCTCATAATTTTATACTATACCATATCAGGTATAATTTCAATGATTTATGGCATAAATATACCTCATCGGGTATATTATATGGGTTTTACATATTTTTATACCCGATGAGGTGTAATTCAGTTTCCTATCATTTCATGTATCCAGACCAGCATCTCCCCTTCGCCCCGGTTATTCCAGTACGCATACGGTATTGCACGGACAACTGCGTCTTCATAGGTCAATCCGGCGCTGCTGTATAGTTCTCCGTTCCCGGGTATCAGTCTCCTGCCCTGCAATTCCAGCTCAAGGCATTCTGAAAAATAACTGGATTTTTTCTTCTGCACAGCTTTACCGCTGAGATAAATGCACTGCAGCTCTGCACCATTATCAACCTCTTCCAGACAATAAACAATGGGGCCTCTTTTTATTGCCACCTTGCCAACATCTGCGCTGACCCTTGGGTCTGCATGAAGGAATTCAACTGGCATATCAAACTGGATGCTGAGCTCGCTGTCCCTGCAGATCTCCACACACGCATAGCCCTTGCTTACTGTCAGCTCCTGCTCCCTGCCATCGCAGTATAACCGGAAATTTTCTGCATAGCTAGGAATACGGAAATGCAGCCTGACTTTTTCCTTTACTCCCTGAACCTTAACCTTTATATTTCCTTCCCACGGGAACATGGAATCCATGGTGATCTTTACCACATCATTATTGACAGGAATGTCCGTCTGGTTTCCTATATATAAATGCGTATAAATATCGGCTCCGTCAGTTCCATATATGTACTGTCCAAGAGACGCCAGTGTCCTTGCGATATTCGGAGGACAGCAGGCAACGCCAAACCATTCCTGACGCCTTGCCTTCACATGTGCCCTTGATGTATGCGGCATACATTGGCGCGGCTTTATCTCCAGCGGATTCACGTAGAAAAAGCTCTTGCCGTCCTGTGCGATCCCTGCCAGGATATTATTATACAATTCCTGCTCCATCACCTCTGCATATCGTGAATCCCGTGTTATATTTGCCATCCGCAGACTGAACAGTGCCATACCGATGGATGCACACGTTTCTGAATAATTGCTGTCATTTGGCAGGTCATAATCTGTCGTAAATCTCTCAAGGAAGCCTGATGACCCGATTCCTCCTGTGATATACATCCTCTTCTGTGTAATATTTTCCCACAATGTCACACATGCTTCCATCAGCTCCTTATCCTGATATTCCTCCGCCACATCTGCCATTGCCGAATACATATACACTGCCCTGACTGCATGTCCTTCAGCTGTTTCCTGCTCTCTCACCGGTTCGTGGGACTGGGAATACGCAGGATCATAATCCTCAAATTCCGGGAAAATCCTTTTGAAATTCTCCTGCTTTTCCTCCTCGAGGAAATAATTCTTCCCCACTCCTCGGATATCCAGGAAGTACTTCGCCTGATCCAGGTATTTTTTGTCCTGCGTTACCCGGTAGAGCCTGACTAATGCCAGCTCTATCTCCTGATGTCCCGGGTAGCCATGATTCTGTCCCTCCTCCGGTCCGAAGGTTCTGCAGATCAGATCAGCAAGCTTTATCATACTGTCAAGGAGCTTTCTTTTCCCGGTTCCTTCATAATAGGCAACTGCCGCCTCTATCATATGTCCTGCTGAATACAGCTCGTGTCCCTCACAGAGATTTCTCCATCTCAGTGAAGGTTCTTTAATGATAAAGTAGGTATCCAGATATCCATCTTCCTGCTGCGCCTGTACGATCACGTCAATAGCATCATCTGCAAGCTTTTCCAGCTTTTCATTCTTCTTTTCCGCCAGTGAATACCCTACTGCCTCCAGCCACTTGGCTACATCTGTATCCTGAAATACTGCACCATAAAACTGACCCTTTTTCAGCCCGGCCGCAATCTTAAAATTCTCAAGGCAATGGCTGGATTCCACTCCTGGGACATTATCATTCATAATATCCCACTGATAGGGAATGATCACATCCTCAACAAGGTCAGTATACTGCTTCCAGAACGGATCGGTAATATCCATCCCGGAAAGCTGAACAGTGTTTAATCTCATACTCCACCTCTCCTTTGGTATCTCAAAAATATTTGTTTTCTATTTCTTCAAAATCAACACTTCCAAACCGGTCCTTCATTGCCCAGTATGCTTTCACACCGACTGCATTGATCCATGGGAAGCAGGTTTTATTTCCTTCTCCCTTCAGCCGGTAACCAAATCCGGTATCTGCTGCAAACATCGGATCATCCACTGCCCACCAGCTGATCAGGTAGCCTTCCTCCTGTAATCCCGGCATTGCATAGCCCCATGGACGTTCTTCTGTTTCTACTGTCTGATTACAGCCAAGCCAGTACAATCTGGCGATATCAAAAAGCTCCTTATCCTTTGCATAAACTGCGATCTGTGCTGTCTCGGCAACACCCATCAGCTGGAATGGATGCACATATCCGCAGCCACAGGTATCACATGCTCCCATTCCTGTACTGTGGAAGCCATATCTATGCAGAGTACTGTCCTCCGGAAGCGGTACATCCCACAGGCATACCCAGGATGCGTAGTAATGCGCCGCTCTCACAGCCGCATCCAGGAAATCCTTTCTCTTGGTCGCTTCATACAACGACAGCATGCCAAACATGGGATATAGGATGCTTTCATTGTCGATCAGCTGGCCTTTTGCATAAATACTGTCATGTACACCACCGTTAAACCGTACCCTGTCGATAATATATTCCTTTACAAATATACCGGCTCTGCTGGCAGCCTCCAGATATGCCTCATTTTTTGTCAGTTCATATAGTTCTGTCAAGAATGTAATGGACGTTCCCGTTGAGGATTTCTGTTCATAAACAGTATTCCCAAACCATTTGACAGGCTCAAGCAGCGGCTTTCCCTCAAGGTCATATGCCCTGTACCAGCCTCCGTCCTGCTCCTGTGTCCTCAAAAGAAATCCTGCATAATTTTCTATTGCCTCAAGCCATCCGGGATGCTCTGTTCCTTTTTCTTTTTCATAGCAGTACAGACGGAGCAGTGCCGTAACATCCTCATTCATGCAGCGCAGATATGCCCCCTTCAGGCTTACCAGCTTCTGAATGACATCCTTCCGATACTCATACAGCGGTCCCATCAGCTTCTCCAGCTCTTCTCCCTGTGCATATGCAAGTGGCAGTAAAAGCCCCGTCCACCAGAAATTCACGGATCTGGTGTCCACATTATACAGGTTATAAAACATGCCGGATTCCTTTATGTGAATCGTATTCACAAAGAAATCTGCCGTTTTCAGCGCTTTTCTTCTGTATTCTTCATTATTATGTTCATATCCGTATCGCAGGACATTATAGGCATTCAGGATATTCTGTCCTGTAAATCCATACTGTATGATGTTTTCAAGCTGTACCCCGTCCTGCGGATGACAGTTCAGCACATAGCCGGCCGGCAGGTTGGGATCCTCTTCTGCTGTTTTCTCTACATAATAATGATCCAGGGCATCCAGCCTCAGCCTGATGAGCTCCTCTGGAGATACACTTAACGGCTCTGCCTGTGGATGTGTTTTTCTGATAATATCCCTGATCCCGTACCAGCAGGCATCGTGATAATTCTCATATCTGTGGTTAGAAATACGATAAGTCACCGAGAATTCTTCTCCGGACTTCATCGGCCAGAAGGCTCCAAAGGGCACCATCTTTACAATATATAATGCAATTGTTGCGTCACCCTCATAAAAAGGATAACAGCAGGTCAGTCTGGTGCTTCCGTCACTGCCATCTGCTCCCATGCTTCCGATATCCGTTTTCTGAAGGAAAAGCGCTTCTTTTTCCCCTGTTTCTTCAGAAACTTTACGATCCGGATTGGAGTCAAACGCCGGAAGCGGATCTCTTTCTATGCTGACAGCCTCCTTTGTTTCCTCTGAATAACAGGTAAACATCGGATAATTAAAACGGTCATCCCGGAATATGGTTTTTTTGGTATGAAAATAATCCTCATATCCATCCTCATCCAGATCATTCTTGTCATAGATTGCCGGCGGGGCAAAATACCGCAGGTCTTCAAAGGCATTTTTCTTTTCCGGAAGCAGTGATATCTCCGTTCGAAGGCGTATTCCGGGATATCCGCTTTCCCTGAGAATGCGGATCTGTCTGCTGAGAACAACAGATCCCTCTTCCTTGCGGTAAATATCTGTGACTTCCGTCTTTCCTGCCCATTCATCGTCTATTTCTGCGCATGCCTTTAATCCATCCTCTGTCTGTGTGATCCTTGTGTAGGGATATTCCCTGCGTATCACAGAATCCTTCTGTCTGCCATTCCAGATTTCGAGGATAACAGGTTTTGCGATCCGTCCAATAACCAGTTCCGGATTTTCCAGTTGAATTTGTTCATTCCATACATTAATCTTCATACTTTATCCTTTCACAGCTCCAGCTGTTAAACCTTTCACTAAATCCTTTTGAAAAATAAATGTTAAAATAAATGCCGGGATCATAAACAGGATCCCTGTCGCTGACATGCTTCCCCAGAAGGTCTGGAAGGATGTTACATATCCGGCAATCCCGACTGTAAGTGTCTGCGCACTCTTTGTTGAGGTAAGGGACAGGGCAAACATGAATTCGTTCCATGAAAACAGGAATGCCATGAGTCCTGCAACACCTACCGAGGATTTGGACATCGGAAGGACTACCTTTAACAGGATGCCCCATGCAGAAAGTCCATCCAGCTCCGCTGCCTCTTCCACTTCCCTTGGGATCTGTCCAAAAAAGTTTTTCAGCATCCATATGATCAGTGTCAGCTCAAACGGGATATAGGTAATGATCAGTCCAAGTAATGTATCACTCAGATGGATGTTACGGATGATCAGGAAAAAAGGAATTACCATGGCAACCGGCGGAACCATCCTGACTGCAGTCACAGCTGCAAAGACCGGTTTTGTCTTTTCAGTTGCATATTTTGCGAAGCCGTAGGCTGCCGGGATACCAAGTGCCAGTGATATTGCACAGCTGAAAAATGTAACCAGCATACTGTTTCTGATATAAGCCGGGAAATTTCCCATAATTACTTCTTTGTAATGTGACAGGGTTGCCGGGTGCGGGAGCAGATCCGGCGGGATCGCAAACATCTGAACATCCGTTTTTAATGATGTGATCGCCGTCCATATAATGGGAAACAGGGTAACTATGGAAAATATTGCCAGCAGCAGGAAAATCAAACTATTCATTACTTTTCTTCTGTTCACGACTATTCCTCCTCACTCATCCATTTATTGCACAGAAAGCTTAAGACACAGATGATCAGCATAACCAGAAAAGCTGCGGCCGATCCCTGTCCAAATTTCCAGTCTGAAAAGATCCTTTTATAGATAAATGTGCTCAGCACCTCTGTTCCGCCACCAGGACCACCGCCTGTCAGGATATAAACAAGATCATATATCCGGAACGCATCTGTCAGACGTATTACAAGGATGATCAGGATCGTTGGCTTAAGCTGGGGAAGGATGATATGGAAAAATGTCTGTGTACGGTTCGCACCATCAATAGATGCTGCTTCGTTCAGCTCTTCTGACAGCCCTCCAAGACCTGCCAGCAGTACAAGGATAACAAATGGTGTAGCAAGCCAGAGGTTTGCCACAATAATGGTCACCCATGATGTGGAAACCTGGGTAAACCATAAGGGTGCTTCGAGTCCCAGCTTATTCATCAGGGCATTAATGATACCGTACTGATCTGCAAACAGCCATCTCCACTGAAGTCCTGAAACAACAGGAGCCACCATCAGCGGTACAGCAAAGATAAGACGGAACACCCTTGATCCTGCAACCTCACGGTACAGCAGCAAAGCAATAACAAATCCAATGATAAATTCCAGGGTGATCGTTGTAAGTACAAAGAAGCAGGTATGCCCTAGTGCTGCCAGGAATTTGGAGTTTGTCATGACGGAAAAGTAATTCTTTAATCCTACAAACTTGAAGCTGTTATTAATGATCGCATCTGAATCTGATATACTGATGGCAAAGGCATAGACCAGCGGAACAAAAAATATAACAAGCAATACCAGACATGCCGGTGCTATCAGTGAATACCCCGCCCTTCGTCTTTTTTTCTCCCTGATAGAAATACTTCCTGTTTTTCTACTCATTATTTTTCACTACTCCTTACAATAAAACCAATATTCCGGGTTAAGAAATCCCCATACAGAAAAACCGTATGGGGATCTGTCTGCCTACTGGATCGCTTCTTTAATTGCTTTTTCAGCTTCAGCTAATCCGTCTTCCACACTCACCTGCTTCGTCATAATACCTGATAATGTATAAGACAGTTCATTCTGGATCGTCGGGAAATTAGGGTTCTCTGTTGCGTTATGTGCATACTGGAGTGCATCACTCATAACCTGGATGCTTTCCTTATCAAACTCTGTTAAGGTACTGTCATTATTAACGATCTCCAGGGATGAGGTTCTCGGCACTGGATTGGAGTTGGCAATTCCGAGCTGTGCCAGCTTCTCAGAGGATGTTGCCCACTTTATAAATTCCCATGCGGCATCCTTATTCTTAGAGCTGCTGGAAATACCAAAGCCCCATGTCCAGGCTGCTGTAGACTGCTCTTCACCTGCAGGCTGAACCGCTACTGCAAACTTGTCACTTACCTTGGACTGTTCAGGATCCTTTGCCATAGCGAACATATAAGGCCAGTTTTTAACCATGGCAACCTTGCCCTGCATAAACATATTATGTACATCTGCATTGTCATATCCGATAGATCCCGGCATAACACTTTCATCCTCATACATCATCTTCAGCATGAAGTTAAATGCCTTCGCATTTTCAGGTGAATTCACTGTTACGTTATTATCAGCGTCAATAATGGAACCGCCTGCCTGATAGAACCAGTCAACAAGATGGGTTACCGGCTCTCCTGCCTGTTTTGCCTCAATGATCGTTCCATATACACCGTCTTTGGTCAGCTTCTTTGCCGCTTCCTCATATTCTTCCCAGGTTTTAGGGAATTCTGTAATACCGGCTGCTTCAAACAGGTCTGTTCTATAGAATACAACCGGTGTATGTACAAAGAAAGGAACAGAATATAATTCTCCATTATAGGAAGATGCATCTAATGCAGCTTCATAGAAATCACTTTTATCCTCCTCTGAAAGCTTGTCTCCCAGCGGCTCCAGATATCCTTTAGAAGCAAATTCAGAAATCCATGGCTGGTCTGTATCATAAATATCGATCGCACCACTCTGTGAGATTGCCTCCTGTACAAATCTCTCATGCATGTTATCATGAGGGATTTCTACCCATTCAACTGTGATTCCTGTTGCACTTTCAAATTCGCTTACGTTATTCTTAAAGAACTCAATGTTAGGGGCACCGGATTCCACACCGATCACAAGCTTGGTTCCTGCGAAATCCGCTGTTTCTGCTGCAGCCTCTGTACTGTCTGATCCAGTGCTTTCTGCTGTATCCTCTGCCGCAGTATCTCCGGCTGATCCGGTCGTGCTTCCTGTATTACTGCTTCCGCATCCTGCCAGTAAAGCCATTGTTGTTATTGCACACATCATTACCTTTAAAATTTTCTTTCGCATAATATTTCCTCCTGTTGATTTAAATAACTGAATTTTTTTTCAGGAATTCACATGGCAGTATCACCTTCCTGTCCTCAGGTGTTTTGCCACTGATCAGGTCTAATAATACCTGTCCTGCCTTCTCTCCCATCTTTTCCAGCGGGATATCAACTGTTGCTAATCTTGGTCTGGTAAATCTGCACTCCTGTCTGTTGTCAAATCCGATTACAGAAACATCTTCCGGGATCCGTACACCGTCATTCAGCGCTGCATCCATAAAGCCTGCTGCCATCAGATCATTCATGGCAAAGATTGCTGTTGGTTTTTCTTCCAGCTGTTTGAATCTTTCGTATGCCTTTACCCCATCTCCAAATTCCCAGGCTCCCGGAAAGATATATTCTTCCTTCAATTCCTTCCCTGCCTTTTCCAGCTGTGTGATAAAGCTTCTCAGACGCTTCTGTGAAGGCAGGGAGTCCTCTGCCCCCTTGATCACCCCGATTTTCTCGTGTCCATGTTTCATCAGGTACTCTGCAACATCTGCAATAACATCCATATTGTCATAGGTTACATAATAGTTCTTTTTGGATGTGTCATAGCAGTAAACCAGGACGATCGGTATACTCAGCTTGGGGATCAGTTCCATTACATCCCTGTCATGCATCGCAACATAGACAAGTCCGTCAATCTGGGTTTTGTTAAAAAGCTTTATACTTTTACTTATTGCTGACTGATAGCTGGACAATTCAGAATAATGATTTCCTGTCTTCTCAAGAAGACTCATATTATTCAGGATCACCGCATAGCCCTGCTTTTCAACGTAGTTATTGATCCCGTTAATGATCCTAGGTGTCTGAAACGCTGTGATATCTTCTACCATGATTCCAATCGTGTTGCTCTCCTTTGTTCTGAGGCTTTTGGCAAACCGATTGGGACTGTAACCCTCCCTTTCTATGATTTCCATTATTTCTTTTCTTTTTTTCTCACTGACATTCCCAGTTCCGTTGATCGCGTTCGAAACTGTTGCGGCAGTTACACCCGCCAATTGCGCAATTTCCTTCATGTTCATGAGGATTCCTCCATTAGTTAATCGATTTACTAAACCTGTAAAAAAAATTTCTTTCCATTAAGTTAATCGATTAATCTTGATTACAAAATACCATTTACCAGCAGAATTGTCAATCACTGAGCCTTCATTTCAGGTAAGTTTGTTACTTTTCAATAATTAACATTTTCATTAACTGGTAAAATTACCGGGTTCTGTCAGGCTGTACCTTTTCAAAAATTCCTTCCCCATCAAATTCCGGAATAAAGCTCTCCTTTGCTGTCTCCCCTTCCTGGATAAAAACATTTTCCATTCCAAGGGAAAGTATATACTCTATGACTGCCTCATACTCTCTTTTTGTCACCCTCCGGCAGAGTTCCCTGCAGTCTTCCCTTTCCTTCAGTCTCTCAAACGGTGTATACTGGTTCATCAGGCTTAAGATGACCCGGTCTCCGTAATTCTGATGTATATACTCTATAACCTCTCTGGCATTCCTCTTATGTCCCGGCAGGAGCAGATGCCTTACAATAACCCCCTTCTGCAGCATCCCCTTCTCATCAAATACCGGTTCTCCTGTCAGACTGAGCATTCTGGCAAGTGCCTTCTTCGCTATCTCCGGATAATCCGGCGCAAAAGAAAATTTCCGTGCCAGTTCCTCTTCCATATATTTAAAATCAACCAGAAAAATGTCCACTGTCCCCCGGAGGCTTTCGATCAGCTCTTCCTTTTCGTAGCCGCTGCAGTTATAAATCACTGGCAGCATAAGTCCTCTTTCCCTGGCCATTCTTACTGCAGGGCTAACCGCCAGCGTAAAATGCTCCGGTGTCACCAGATTGATATTTGCTGCTCCCTTACCCTGCAGGGCAAGGAAGATATCAGCAAGCTGTTCTATGCCCACCTCAAAGCCTTTTCTTCCCCTTGCCAGTTCAAAGTTCTGACAATAAATGCAGCGCAGGCTGCAGCCGGCAAAGAAAACAGCCCCGCTTCCCGCTTCTCCGGAAATGCAGGGCTCCTCCCACATATGCAGGGCAGCTCTTGCCACTACCGGCCGGCTCTGTGAAACACAATACCCTGTCTCTCCCTGCTGCCGTCTTGCACCGCATTCCCTGCTGCAAAGATTACAGGGATCATCTGTCAGTTTCTGCAGCTGCATCATACTCACTCCCTGCTTCCATAACGTTCATCCCACTGATCCCGGGGGATCGCTGTTATATTTCCAATATCATAATAGATCTCATAAAAATGGTTAATCCAGTACTCCTTATCATCCGTCAGATCTGAATCATGGGCAACACTGTAGACAGTCCTGAATTCTTCCCGGAACTGTGGGATCACCACAATACCATCCTCATTCTCTCCATGCTCTGCCTCGATCAGCGCTATTCTCTCATTCTCTTCTCTGTAAATTCTTGCAAGATCTACCAGGTTTTCCACATAGGTAAAGAAAAGTATCATGCACAGCACACTGACAAGTCCACAGGTAAGGAGCTGTACCGCCAGCTCCTTTTGTTCCCTTGCCTCCACGATCCCCTGGACACAGGCGATCATCAGAAATACTCCCGCTCCGAAAAACGCCCGGTTTGCCGGTGTCGGGATCAAAGCAAGGACAAAGGATGTTGCCAGAAAGGCCAGTATGAACAGAACCGTATCGTTCGTCCTTATCCTGGCAAAGGTCTTCAGCTTCCCCTGAAGGGACAGCAGGACAAGGATCAGCACCGCCATGATCATAAGCACCAGAAAAAGCTCATGCATATTCACGATGACCTTATAGGTGCGCGACAAAAGGCCCACGATACCTGTGTATTCATCTCCCTCCGACATGGTCGCACTGCGCTTCCTGACTCCGGGCGCCATCACCATTCCAATGAGCCCGCAGCACATTCCCGCAATCCCGGAAACCATAAAGGGATATACTGTTTTTCTTTTTTCCTTCCGCCTGTCAGTCCAGAAATTCAGACTGTAGAGCAGTACAAGAAACAAACCTCCCCCGGAGGTATTTTCATTGCACCAGCCCGCCAGTACGCCAAGCAGGAACATACCGGCTCCCACAAGGACAGCATGCTTTCTGTCCGGCTGCTGAAGGAGCTTCCGGTATACTGTAATAAACAGCAGAATGATCACACTGCCCCACAGATAGTTGCAGGCACCACAGATCCACAGCATAGTCTGTCCGAATTCAACAGAAAACAGCCAGAGGAACGAAAGAATCGTAAGCAGCACAAAGCTGTCATATTTTTTCCTTTTTTGGATATTAGCATAAATCAGAAATGCCAGCAGAAGAAACATCAGACTGTTGATCACATTAAATATCTGCTTATCCATGGAAAGAGACAGTCTTACATTGAACTGTCCGATAATCCTTCCACTATTGGATAAATACTCACCATACTGCTGCCTGACCAGATCCAGCAGGGAATGTGCCTTTCTGACATCGATCAGATAAGCATAATCATCTGACAGGTATGGTGTCAGCAGATTATACGTATATATTGTAACAAAGGCAATGCCTGCTATCAGATAAAAAAATAATTTCCTGTTTTTTTCAAAAAATCCTGTCAAAGCAATATCCTCTCTGTTGTCCTGATTTATCTTTTTCATTGTATCAGACCCCTCTCTCCAATGCAATCCTCCCTGTCTTATATTCCCGCCTATAAATTTTTAACTATATATTCTTTCATTTATCTCTTGAAAAAAGCAGATAAAAATTTTAATATGAGTATAGTATTGTTTAGGAGTACAAAAGCATGAGTCAATGGATTACAAACATATTTTACAGACAGCGGAAGGACTTCCAGAAGACCTATGCCGGTCGTGATCAACAGTTCCCGCCTTTACCTGGAATCATATGTCAGGCCGATATCCCCTATGCCGGAGATACTCTTCCTGCCCACCACCTGGACATTTACTATCCTGAGAAAAGACAGGATGTACTTCTTCCCGTCATGATCAACATCCATGGCGGCGGTCTTTTGCTGGGCAGCAAGGAATTTAACAGACCATTCTGTGAACGGATCGCCGGGAAGGGCTTTCTGGTATTCAGCATAGACTACCGCCTTGTACCGGACTGCACTGTCTTTGACCAGTTTCAGGATATATTTCTGGCCTTTGATTTTATAAAAGAAAACCTCGCACATTACCAGGGTGATCCGGATCAGGTTTATGCTTCCGGGGACAGCGGTGGAGCCTGCCTTCTCACCTACACTGCTGCCATGCAGAATTGTAAAAGGCTGGCAGAAGCTGCAGGGGTTACTCCCTCTGCATTAAAGCCGGTGGCGATCGGGCTGATCAGTGGCATGTTTTATACCACAAGAAAAGACAAGATTGGTCTGTTCCTTCCTACCTATTTATATGGAAAGCATTATAAAAAGGAAACTTTTGCTCCTTATGTAAACCCGGAGCACGAAGATATCGTTTCCAGCCTGCCTCCCTGTTTTCTGACTACAAGCCATAATGATAACCTGAGAGACTATACAGTTTCCTTTGCCAGGGCACTGCGCCGGTACCATGTACCTTATAAGCTTCTGAACCTTCCAGCAGACCGAAGGCTTACCCATGCCTTCAGTGTCTTTGATCCTTCCCTGCCGGAAAGCGAAGCACTGATCAATGACATGCTGCAGTTCCTGCAGTCCTGCCAGAAAGGAAGAATTTACAAATGAACTACGATGAAAACCTCTTTAAAGAGAAAGCCAACAAAAAGGCCAGACGTATCTGGCTCGTCTTTGCCCTCCTGCTTTCTGCCAATTACGGCTCAGATGCAGCAGGACACCTGTACCCCATGAACCAGTATGTGATCTTTCTGATCCTTTGCTGGGTTCCCTTCCTTGTCGGCGATATTATCCTGAAGGTCAAGGGGAAAGCCTCCGATCTTTACCGGCTGGATCTCGTGATCGGCTATGGGATCTTCTATACCTTCGTTCTCTGTACGACGGCTTCTCCCATCGCCTTCACTTATATCCTTCCCGTAACCAGCCTGCTCGTGCTGTATAAGAATAAACGCTTTATGGTTGGCTGCGGCATAGCCAATTCCATCAGCGTCATCCTGAGTGCTGTATACCGGGCAGCTGTCCTTGGCTGCACTTCCGCATCCGATATGAAGAATTATCAGCTACAGGTATCCTGTATCCTTTTATGCTATATCTGCTACATTATGTCCATCCGTCATCTGAACGAATCTGATGGTGCACTGACAGACAGCATCAAAGCCGATCTGCAGCGTGTCATCACAACCGTAGAGAAGGTCAAAACCTCCAGTAATGCTGTTATGGATGGTATTACCGTTGTCAGGGAGCTGGCCGCCGAAAACAAGCACGGATCTGATGTAGTCATGCTAGGCATGAATGAGCTGACACAGAATAACAACATGTTAAAGGATCGCACAGAATCTTCAAAGAGCATGACCTCCGGCATCAGTACCCAGGTACAGCATGTCACCGATATGATAAAGGAAATGGTAGCACTTACGACAGAATCTGAAAAGCACGCACTTACCAGCTCCACAGATCTTGACGGACTCGTAAAAACTGCCGGAACCATGGCAGAGCTTTCTTCAAAGGTAGAACAGATCCTGCAGAGCTTTAAGGAAGAGTTTTCAACTGTGAAGCAGGAAACCGGAAAGATCGACAATATCTCCAGCCAGACAAACCTTCTTGCCCTGAATGCTTCCATTGAGGCTGCAAGAGCAGGAGAAGCAGGAAAAGGTTTCGCCGTTGTCGCAGACCAGATCCGGACACTCAGTACGGAAACAAAGGATTCCTCTGCCCAGATCCGTGAAGCACTGATCCGTCTGGATGATATTTCCAGTAAAATGACGGATTCCATGGAGGAAACCATCAGACTGATCCAACTGACCCTTGAAAAGGTAACGCTGACCGGCCAGAATGTAAGTATGATCACCAGGGATTCCACCCAGATCGGCGAGCATATAAAGACGATCGATTCCTCCATGAAGGAGGTTGAAAATTCAAATCTCCAGCTGGTAGACAATATGGAACAGGTATCCTCCATTGTGAAAACAATAACAGACAATATCCGCAGTTCCAGTGAGATCAGCGAGCAGATGCTCAGCAAATATGATGAAAGTGCAAGCAATATCAACCAGATTGAAGATGTTATCCAGGCTCTTATGTGCGAACTCGGTATTGGCGGCTTCATGGGAATTTCCGATGTTAGGCCTGGAATGAAGGTAAGTATCCAGGCTCTTATGGACGGAAAGCCTTGCGAATATCACGGAGAATTTGTAAGGCAGGCAGCGAACGGTATCCTTATCTCCCTGGATGAGAAGCCAACTATCTCCAAGCCTGTTTCCTGCAGGCTGCAGATCACTGTTGGCAATATCATTTACTGCTGGGAAGATGCACAGCTCCAAAAGGACAGTGCTTCCGCTGATTATCAGGCCCACTTAAGTTCAAGACCCAAGATCCTGAACCGCCGGAAATACCCAAGAATTGACATTTCCAATTATTGTATTGTAACCGTTAAGGAAACCGGCCTGCAGTATCATGCCAGACTGAATAATATCAGTGCAAATGGCTTTGCCTTCCTTTCCAAGGAACCGGTCTTTGCAGAAGGCAAGGGTACTGATATCTCTGTCACGATCGAGAATTTCGCCCTTCCCTCACATTCCACACTGGAGGGGCACATTATCCGCTGCTCCAATAATAATGGAGTTTACATCGTAGGCTGTCAGATGCCGGAGGATAACTCATATATTAAGGACTTCGTTGAAGCACAGCTCAAAAAAGGAACGCAGGCATTTAAATAATGCCTGCGTCTTCTGTTCTGTTTTTCTTTATTCCTCTGTTTTCCAGCTCAATCTGTGTAATTCCCCAGTAAGCTGCATACTTGCAAACCGCTGCTGCCGCAGTGCTTCATAGAGAACGATCGCCACAGAGTTGGACAGATTTAAGGAGCGGATCGCCGGCTCCATCGGTATACGGATACAGGTTTCCTCATGCGCTACAAGGATCTCCTCTGGAATCCCTGCGCTCTCTTTTCCAAACATGATATAATCATCCGGGGCAAAGGACACATCCGAATAAACATGCTTTGCCTTGGTCGTTGCCATCCAGATCCTGGCTCCCGGATGCAGACTCTGAAACTCTTGAAAGTTCATATAACGGGTCACATTCAGATGCTCCCAGTAATCCATACCGGCACGTTTGATTTCCTTCTCTGTCAGCCGGAAGCCAAGCGGCTCGATCAGGTGCAGATCTGTTCCCGTAGCAACACAGGTTCTTCCTATGTTTCCCGTATTTGCCGGGATCTCCGGCTGATGTAAAATGATGTGCATTATAATTCTTCCTCTCCATTCTCTGCGACAGGCAGAGAAAAAATGAATTCAGAGCCAACCCCCTCCGTACTGATCACATTAATATGCTCACCGTGGGCACTGATGATCTCCTTTACGATAGAAAGCCCAAGTCCGGTTCCCTTCTTATCCTTGCCCCTTGACAGATCTGACTTGTAGAAACGGTCAAAGATCATTTTCAGGTCATCCTTGGGGATCCCGATACCACTGTCCTTTACCGAAACAAAGATCTTGTTCTTCCTTTCTGTGGTCTCTATTTTAATGACTGAATCCTGATGGCTGAATTTGATCGCATTGTCCAGCAGATTATATAACACCTGCTGGATCTTATCAACATCCCCATTGACAAACAGCTGATCTCCTGTCAGTGTCAGTTCAATCGCTATGGTCTTCTGCTTACAGGTTCCTTCAAAGGATGCTGCCGTATTCCGGATCACCTGATTGATATCAAACAGACTCCGGTTCAGCATCATGCCCTTTGTATTCAGGTTATTCAGTGTCAGGAGACTTCCCGTCAGCTTGGTCAGTCTTTCTGTCTCATTCAAGACGATCCTCAGGTACTTCTCATGAAGCTCTGCCGGGATCGTTCCATCCAGCATGGCCTCCAGATACCCCTTGATCGAAGTCAGAGGTGACCGGAAATCATGGGAAACATTTGCCACAAACTTTTTCTGGTTGTCCTCGCTTCTGGCGATCTCACTGGCCATATAGTTCAGGGATGCCGCCAGATAGCCCATTTCATCTTCACTGTCAACCTGAAACTCATAGTGCATGTTTCCTGCCGCATACTGTTCGGTTGCTTCCGTGATCTTGCGAAGCGGCAGATATACCATTTCTGTAAAGAAGATCAGGATGATCAATGATAAAAGGAACAGAATCACCAGCATCAGATAGGAAATGTTCAAAAGGCTGTTACAGGATGCTGCGATATTCTGCATGGGATAATGGATCACCACATAGCCCCTTACCTTGTAGGCCGAAGTAATCGGTGCGAATACGCTGAGCTGTTCCTCTGTAAAGCTGTCAAAAAAGTTCCCTACTGTATAGTAGCTGGAGCCTGTCACCGTCGGATCAAACCCAGTGATCACAGTCTCGTTTTCCACATCTACCGGTGTACGTGAATCCAGAACCATACGTCCTGATGGATTGATGATCCAAAGCCTTGCTCCCAGATACGTATCCAGAGCATCGATCTGCTTTTTCACTGTGTCCAGGGATGTGGTATTGTTGTACAGATCAGAGGCATAGGTATTGGCGATCAGCGTTGCTTCTTTATACAGGGCATCTGCCTTCTCCCGCTTCAGATGCTCCATCGTCATATTATTTACAAAAGTCGCTACGACCATAAATCCGAAAAAGCCAAAGATCAGATAGGCCAGCAGAAATTTTAAATACAGCGTCTTTCGCATTATCTTACCTCAAATTTATAGCCGATGCCCCAGATCGTTGCAATCCTCCAGTGTGCATGGTCATTGATTTTTTCTCTCAGTCTCTTGATATGGACATCCACCGTTCTGGTATCTCCGATATATTCATATCCCCAAATCTGATCCAGAAGCTGCTCTCTGGTAAACACATGATTGGGAGAGGACGCAAGGAAGTACAAAAGCTCCAGCTCCTTGGGCGGCATTTCCACCGTTTTTCCCATATAAAGGACAGAATAATTGGTCTGATTGATCACAAGATCCGGGTATTCCACACATTTTACATCCGGCTCTGCAGGCGCAGCCACCACCGGCTTGTAACGCCTGAGGACTGCCTTTACCCTTGCTACCAGTTCCTTGGAATCAAAGGGCTTTTCCATATAGTCGTCTGCACCAAGCTCAAGACCCAGCACCTTGTCAAAGATCTCTCCCTTGGCAGAGAGCATGATAATAGGTACCGAAGACTTGGCACGGATCTCCCGGCATACCTGATATCCGTCAATTCCCGGCAGCATCAGATCCAGAAGGATCAGATTCGGTCCAAAGGAATCCGCCAGCATCAGTGCTGTTTCTCCATCCGGTGCGATCATGGTGTCAAAGCACTCCTTTGTCAGATATAATGAAATCAGCTCTGCTATATTACTGTCATCATCAACGATGAGAATTTTCTGTTTTCCTGCCATAGCATCCTCCCTGTTTAATCCTTAAATGTAACAATTGTGACACCTGCGTCACCTTCTCCGTATTCTCCCAGCCGGTAGCTCTTCACATATTTGACTCTCTTTAAATGGTTTTGTACGGCATTCCGGAGAGCACCGGTTCCCTTGCCATGCACTACCCTTACAGAGGGCAGATGTGCCAGATAGGCATCATCCAGATATTTGTCAAGCTCCGGCAGTGCCTCATCCACGGTTTTTCCAAGGAGATTGATCTCGCCGGAAACACTTAAGGACTTGGACATCTTGATACCGCTTGTACCAGTACGGGTGCGCTGCAGCACCGGCTTCTTTTCTTCTGCTTCTTTTTCCTTTGCATACACAAGATCGTTAATATTGACCTGGGAGCGGATCACACCGCACTGTACAAATACATTTCCTTTATGATCGGGTAGGGATGTAACCGTTCCTGTCATTCCCATGGACAGGATCTTTACCGTATCTCCCTTTTTAATCTTGTCAGCCGTCAGCCTGCCGGATTTTTCCTTTGGTTGGCTCTTTATGACAAGCTTGTCGTTTTTCTCATTGATCTTTCCTCGGATCTTTTCCCTGGATTTTTCAAGATCCTTTAAGGATGCACCCGGTCCTGCCTTCTGGAATACCCGGATTGTTTCATCTGCCACGTCCTTGGCATTCTGCAGAATATCCCTTGCCTCTTCGTTAGCCTCCCTGAGGATCCTGTCTCTGGCACTGTCGATCTTTTCATTCTTTTCCTGCAGACGCTTCTTCAGTGTCCCGATCTCCTCCTTGTAGGAAGCGATCTCAAGACGTTCTCTCTCTATAGTCACCCTGCTCTGCTCCAGATCTGCCAGCAGATCCTCAAAGCTTCTGTCATCACTGCTAAGCTGCTTTCCTGCTTCTTCAATGATCTCGTCGGAAAGTCCCAGCTTTCTGGAAATGGCAAAGGCATTACTCTTACCGGGAATACCGATCAGCAGCCGGTAGGTCGGTGAAAGTGTCTCCACGTTGAACTCACAGCAGGCATTTTCCACCTCCGGCGTGGTCAGGGCATAGACCTTCAGTTCGCTGTAATGGGTCGTTGCCATAGTTCTGATCTTCCGATTATGAAGTCTTTCCAGAATAGCGATCGCAAGAGCAGCACCCTCTGTCGGATCTGTTCCTGCGCAAAGCTCATCGAACAGACACAGGGAATCCTGATCGGCATGCTTCAGAATGGATACGATCCTTGTCATATGGGAGGAAAAGGTACTGAGACTCTGCTCAATACTCTGTTCATCCCCGATATCCGCAAACACATCCTGAAAAACCGAAAGCTCCGAACGATCCAGTGCCGGGATATGCAGTCCTGCCTGTCCCATCAACGTAAACAGTCCAACGGTCTTCAGAGATACCGTTTTTCCGCCTGTATTTGGTCCTGTAATGATCAGCTGGTCAAAGTCCCTGCCAAGATAAATATCGATGGGGACAACCTTTTTCGGGTGAAGCAGGGGATGTCTGCCCTTCCTGATATGGATGGCATGCTCCCTGTTAAACACCGGCCTTGTGGCATTCTGCTCCAGTGCCAGTGCCGCCTTGGCAAAGGTAAAGTCAAGGAATGTCATGATCTTCTGATTCTCAAGGATCTCTTCTGTATGCTCTGCAACCTGGCTGCTTAAATCTGCCAGGATCACTTCAATTTCTTCTTTTTCTGCTGCTGCCAGCTCCTTCAGCTTATTGTTCAGCTCTACCACTGCTGTAGGCTCAATAAAGAAGGTGGAACCCGTAGAGGACTGGTCATGCACCATACCAGGCACCTGACTCTTATACTCTGCCTTTACGGGAATGCAGTATCTGTTGTCCCTCATGGTGATCACCGCATCCTGCAGATAACTGCGGCAGGAGCCATTTACCATAGACAACAGATGGCTGTGGATCCGTTCTCCTGTCACAGCAATGTTTCTCCGGATATGCTTGAGATTTACGCTGGCATCATCCGCAATCTCTTCCTCTGACAGAATACATCTGCCGATCTCTGCCGAAAGCTGTGTCAGCGGCTCCAGTCTTTCAAAATGTCCGGCAAGGGAGCTTGCCTGATAATCCCCGCTCTCTTCTCCGTCCCGTTCTGTATTTTCTCTCTGCTTTCTTCCATAGGCCTTGATCCTGTTTACGTTTTCCAGCTGTCCTGCCACCTTCAGAAGCTCTGAGGCTGACAGTGTGCTGCCTATCTCCAGTGATCTGAGTGCCATGGTCAGGTCCTTATTGCCTCCAAAGGAAGTAGACCCTTTCTGAAAAAGCATGGTAAGGGCATCTGCCGTCTGTGTCTGCGCTTCTTCGATCTCTGCTGCCTCTGTCATCGGCTCGAGCTCTGCACACAGCCTTCTTCCGGGATCGGAGGTGGCCTTTTCTGTAAGTCTTGCCCTGACCTTTGTATATTCTAATGTTTCCAGTACTTTCCTGTTTACCATATGCTTCTGTCTCCCGCTGCCCTGTTTACAACGATTTCAGTATAGCATATTTTACTGAAAAAATCCCCAAAAAAGAATGCTGCAATCCGGTTTTCCCCGCAGAAACATCTTTTTCTGAAAACGCATCTGTTATTTTCTTCTCTTATATTCTCCTACTGTCATACCAGTATATTTCTTAAACTGCCTGCAGAAATAAGATGCGTACTGATATCCCACCTTCTCTGCCAGCACATTGACATTGTCAATCCCCTGATCGATCAGCCGCCTGGCCTGCTCCATTCGCACCTCCGTCAGATAATCCACGAAATTCTTATGCAGCTCCTGCCTGAAAAGATGGCTCAGATAGCTGGTACTGAGTTTTGTATGTTCTGCGATATCCTCCAGGGATATATTTTCTATATAATGCTCTCCTATATATTGAACTGCTCTCTGTAGATGCAGGCTGCCACTCGCTGCATTGCCCTGTTCCCCTGCTTTGTCAGCTCCCTGTCCCTGCAGCTGGAGCTGCCTTGGAAGTCTTTCCTCAATATCTGCGATCAGGAATCCTGCCTTCATTTCCGGAGCCATGCCAAATACTGTCCGACAGATCTGGCTCATCATCTCTTCCACATCCCCAGACAGCTTCCGGTATACCTCTTCATCCATGGCTGATGAGGTATAGATCAGTATAGGCAGCACATTTCCTTCTGCCGGACAAATGGTAAAATCACAGAAAAGAGATAGCTTTCCTGCTGCTTCCTGTGATAATCTTTTTATTTTTCCTGCATCAGAAAGACACTGGCTGTCTTCTTTGGCAAAGCACAGGGAGAGAATAAAACCACTGGTAAATTCTCCCTTTTTTTCCCTGCCCGTATCCTGCTTTCTCTCTGCTTCGATCTTTGAAAGGACTTCATCCATCTGTTCCTTTAATTCACTTTTCCTGACAGGCTTTAACAGATAGGCATCCACATGAAGGTGCAGCGCATCCTTTGCATAGGTAAATTTACCATACGCTGTTTTGACGATCACATGTCCCTCATATCCCCGTTCCCTGAGAATGGTAAGTGCCTGCAGTCCGTTCAGTCCCGGCATCTCTATATCCAGGATCAGCAGCTCCGGATTTTCCTTTGTCACGGTTTCTACTACCTGGGTGCCATCCTGTGCATCCGGCAGAAGCACTGCTTCCGGATAATTCCTTTCCAGGAAAAAATGCATTGCCTTAAGCTCCAGTTCTTCATCATCAGCAATCAATATCCGATACATAAGCTCTCCTCATACGGGATCCTTATTCTGATCTCCGTTCCCTCTTCCGGTGTGGATATAATTTCCATCGCAAACCCGTCTTTAAAAAATGCCTTCATTCTGTCGATTACATTTTTCAGACCGATACTGTCAGAATGGATCCCCGTCTGGTCTGTCCCCTCTATATAACTTTGGATCAGTCTCCGCTTTTCTTCTTCCATGCCGCTTCCGTTATCCCGGATGGTTATATCTATCTTCCCATCTTTTCTGTGGATCCGTATGAGTATTTCCCCGCCCCGGATCGCCAGTCCATGGACGATAGCATTCTCTATAACAGGCTGCAGGGTAAGTGCCGGTATCCTGCCTTCTGCCGCTGTTTCATCATACTGCAGATCAAACCGGATTCTTTTGCCAAAACGGATCTGCTGGATATAGATATAATCCCTGCAGTTTTTCACCTCATCTGCTACCGTAGCCACATGATGGATATCCTTCAGATTATACCGGAAGTAATCCGATACCGCTTCGATCATCTGCTCTGTGGAAGGTGCTTCCTCCAGATATGCCATCTGTGCAATACTGTTCAGTGTATTAAACATAAAGTGAGGGTTTATCCTCGCCTGAAGTGCCTTGATCTCGCTTTCCTGCAGCAGCTTTTCCATTTTCACCTTCTCCAGCCTCTGCTGCTCCAGCAGAAGCTGAAGCTTCATATTCAGTTCCATCTGTCCCATCTGATCCTCAATACGGGAAAGCATCTCCTCGAACAGCTCTGTCAGCTGTCCCACCTCATCCCTGTTTTGCTTCTGATAACCTTCTCTTTCTGAGCGGTAGGTTGCCGCCTTATAGGACAGTGCCGATATGGGACTGATCACATCTCTGGAAAACCAGAGGACCATTCCGAGGATTCCAAGAGAAAATACAATAACTGCCAAAATGCAGATCCCCGAAATCACCTTCATTTCCCTGTTCAGCTCATTCTGGGCTTCATTGGAATACTGTTCCATAGCCGGATATACATAATCATAATATTTCTCAATCAACTGCACAGTATAAGCAGCCTCATCATATGCCTGCAGCCTTTCTTCTCTTGTTCCGTGCACAGTGGCTGCAATCTCCGGTTCGATCTGTTCATACAGGCTGTCTGCCATATGGCAAAGATCATCTATTTCTCTGATATAGCTGTCTTCAAAAATAACATGCCTTAAAGAGGCACTGTCGGACCGTAGTCTCCCGAGTGCCTCTTTTGCTGCTTCCCTGTCATCCTCCTTCTGCGAAACAGAATAATATTTATATGCCGACAATACCTCACTGACCGTTGTTTTCAGTTCATAGACCCGGTTACTCTTATCAATCAGGTCACCCAGCCTGTCTTTGGTATAATACTGCATACCAAGCAATATCACCTCTGTTGCAAAAAAGATTGCCATAACTACAAGCATACAGAATGAAAATTTTCCTTTAAGAGAAAGTTTTTTCATAATTCATCCTATACAACCATTCTGGTCGCAAGCTCCATTACCTTTTCCTGACTTGCATCTTCCTGCTGCAATTCTCCTGATACCCTGCCTCCCGAAAGAACAATGATCCTGTCTGACATGGAAATCAATTCCGGCAGCTCAGAAGATATCATGATAATTGCAATACCCTGTCTTGCCAGTTCCACCATGATCTTATAAATCTCATACTTAGTTCCCACATCGATTCCCCTGGTAGGTTCATCCATGATTAGGACTCTCGGTTTGGTCATAAGCCATTTGCTGAGAACCGCCTTCTGCTGATTTCCACCGGACAGTGTTTCCATATGGACTGTCATATCAGCCGCCTTGATCTTCAGTTCATCAAAATATTTTCTGGCAGACAGCTGCTCTTTTTTGTGATTAATGATACCATATCTGCAGATTGCTTTCAACGAAGCCAGTGTGATGTTCTCTTCTATGGACATTCCACCTACAAATCCGTCCAGCTTACGGTCTTCTGTTACAAGTGCAAGTCCTTCCCGGATCGCATCCTCCGGTTTTCTGATCTGTACCTCTCTGCCATCGATCATTACCGATCCCGATTGTTTCCCGATAATACCAAAAACTGCATTCACCAGCTCACTTCTGCCTGCTCCTACCAGACCGCCAATTCCAAGAATTTCTCCCTTTCTGACAGTGAAACTGACATCTTCCACAATTTTCTTTTTGGCATTCTGGGGATGTGGAACCGAGAAATCTCTGGCCTCCATGACAACTTCTCCCACAGGAACTTTGCATTTGGGATACAGATTGTCCATTTTCCTTCCCACCATTTCTGCGATGATCCGGCTCTGGTCAAATTCCTCTCTATTATGATTGTTGATCACTTTTCCATCCCGCATGACAACGATCCGGTCTGAATAAGCGAATACCTCGTCCAGCTTATGTGAAATAAGCACACAGGTATATCCTTGCTTCTTCAAATTCAACATGATCTGAAAAAGTGTTGCTGATTCTGTTTCTGTCAGAGATGCCGTCGGCTCATCCAGGATCAGGATCCTTGGCTTATGGGAAAGTGCCCTTGCTATCGAAACAAGCTGCTGTTTGCTGGCATTCAGGTTTCTTAAAATTTCTGTCGGCTCCACATCAAGCTGAAGCTGGCCCAGATACTCTGTTGCCGCCTGATATAGCTTATTCCACTTGATCACGTTTCCAAACTGCTTCCAGCTTCCAAGGAAAATATTCTCCGCCACACTCAGGTCAAGATGCATATTCAGCTCCTGATAAATCATGGCAATCCCTGCTTCCTCAGACTGTCTGGTGTTGTGAAACTGCATCGTTTTTCCTTCTACCAGGATGTTCCCTGCATAGCTGTCACAGGAATAGGAACCACTTAGGATTTTCATCAGTGTGCTTTTCCCGGCACCGTTCTCTCCTACAATAGAAAGGATCTCCCCTTCATATGCCTGCAGAGAAACATCATCCAGCGCCTTCACACCCGGAAAGGTCTTGGTAATATGCTGCATTTCCAATACCATTTTAGCCATACCCTCACCCTCCTTCTGCTATTTCGATGCAATTTTCTTTAGCCGGAATGTATCCATGCCGACTGCTGCAACCATAATGATCCCAATAGTGATCTTCTGCCAGTATACAGAAACATGGAGCAGTACCATGGCATTTGAAATAGTTTCCATCAGTGCGCAGCCAAGAATCGTGCCAAGCACTGATCCATAACCACCATACATACTTGTTCCACCGATAATAACAGCGGCAACAGCTGTCATTTCCCAGCCATCTCCTGCATTAGGCTGTGCGGAGCTTAATCTTGCTGCCATGATGATCCCCACAAAGCCAGCCAGCAGGGAAACCAGTACATGCGCAGAAAAGAGAACTCTTTTTACATTAATACCGGAAACCCTGGAAGCCTCTCTGTTTCCACCAACTGCCATGAGACTTCTTCCATATGATGTCTTTTTGATCACGAAATGAGCGATCAGTACAATAGCAGCTGCAATGAAAACAGAATATGGGATTCCTGCCAGAGTTCCCTGTCCCAGAACCTTGAATTCATCCGGCAGCGGATAATACGGTTCTCCCTTCGTCAGTACATTCACGATTCCCCTTGCCACATACATGGTTCCCAAGGTGGCAATCAGTGCCGGAATCCTGCAATTAACGATCAATACTGCATTTACTATGCCAACCACAGCTGACGCCAGAAGTCCCATAAGAATGGAGAGCCATACAGGAAGGCTGTTTACGAGGCACAATCCGCAGATTGCGCCCCCAAGCCCCATAACAGAGCCAATTGACATATCCAGGCTGGCCCCCAGCAGCACATAAGTAACTCCTACACTGACGATCAGCAGAAAGGAAACGGATCTTGCCAGATCGATCAGATTGGATCCGGCAAAAAACACCGGGTTGATCATACCAGTTACGATACATAATATTGCCAGCGGAACGATCTTGATCAGACCGTTCATGCTTATCTTCTTTTTCATAAGCACACCACCTTATCTGATTACTGGGCATCTTTGTAGGTATCTACATTTTCAGCCGTCACAAAGGTAACACCGGAATCAATGACTGTCTCTGTCAGCTCTTCTCCATTGTTGATCCTGGTCAGGAGCTCTACTGCCTTTCTTCCCATAAAATCAGGCTTCTGCACAATAGTTCCCTTTACTACACCTGTACGGATAAAGTCAAGGCATTCATCTGTATCATCCCATCCAATCACAGTAATGGTTCCGGAAAGTCCCTGCTCCTCCAGTACCTTTCCTGCTGCCACTGCACCGGTTCCTTCACTGCCGAAGATTGCTGTCATCTCCGGATAAGCCTTCAACATATCCTGTGCCTTCTGGGTTCCTGTCAGCATATCAGAGTTGCAGGCTTCTGTTGTCAGGATCTCCATATCCGGTTCATCCTTAATCGCATCCTCAAAGCCCTTAATACGGTCATTGTCTGTTTCCTGTCCAATGGTACCTCTGATGATTCCAATCTTTGCCTTACCACCGGTTGCTTCGATCATTGCCTTGCCAGCCTCATAACCCGCATCATAGTTAGAGGTTCCAACATAAGCTGCCCTCTTGCTTTCCGGTGCATCAGTATCTACCAGTACAACGGGAATTCCCGCATCTACTGCACGGTCAATGGCAGGTCCGATCGCTGCCGGGGAGAGTGCCATTGTAATGATACCATCCACCTTGGAGGCAATTGCTGTATCAATATATTTCACCATGGCATCCACATCAACCTTGGTATCTCCAAGCACTGCCACATCCACGCCCTGCTCCTTGGCACCTGCCTGAATTCCTTCCTCTACATCGATCCAATACTCATGACTGACAAGAGGTGAAACAAAGGTATAATGATAGGTATTTTCTCCATTTGCCGTTTCTTCTGCACCGGTATCTGCTTCTGCTGATTCCTCTGCAGCTGTTTGATCCTGTGCCTCTGCCGCCTCCTGTGTATTTGTGTTTGTATTTCCGCATCCCATCAGGGAGATTGCTGTTACAGACGCCAAAATAAGTGCCATTATCTTTTTTTTCATAGTCTTTTCCTCTTTTCTATATTGTTGAAATATGAATATATCTGGGTTCCGGCTTCTCCGGTTCCTGATCCCCAAGATATACGCCCTGCTTCTTCAGCTGATCCTGCAGCTTTTTCACAGAAAGCTTTCTGAACGGAACATCCTCTTTGATGCTCAGTGCTGCCGCTGCTCCTGCTGCTTCTCCGGTTCCATAGCAGGTGGCCATAACAGCAATTCCATCATGGGCAATGCAGCGTCCCGCTGCAATAATATTTTCTACATCCAGCGGAAGTAAAGCTCTGTACGGTATGCTGTATGCATGTCCCGGAATCAGCCAGTACAGCTCACAGCCTCCTCCATTCGGGTTATGGATATCCACACCATAGGCATTCATGGAAATCGCATCATCAAATATAGTATAATTCAGGATGTCATCTCTGGTCACTTTATACTCTGCCACGATTCTTCTGGATACCATCATGCCCATCATATTGGCTACCTTGGTCAGTCTTGCATGCTCTGTCCCTTTATAATTATGATGAAGCCAGTCAAGAACCTCCAGTATCTGCTTTCTGCATGCAATTTCACCCTTTGTGATATCCTCTGCAGAGCAGGGATTGATACCTGTCACTCTGGTCATTTCTGCCCGGAATTCATCTTCCTTCATCAGCGGGAACAGATTGACTGCTCCATAGGCAAGGGACTTATCTACCTTCCAGGTTACTGTATCCGGCGCAAGACCATCCATACAGAACATGGTAGATACCGGACTCTTTACTTCTTCTCCATCCTTTTCTCCTACGCCTGTTTCAAATGGCGCTCCTGTGTAGGCAATGACATCTCCATCTCCGGTACAGTCGATCACACGTTTTGCATATACTGCCTGTCTGCCGGATTTGTTTTCAATGATGACACCACGGATCGTCTTTCCCTCCATGATAGCTGCCGTGATGTAGGTATGGAATAATACTTTTATGCCATATTTTTCTACCAGTCTGTCTGCCGCGATCTTATACATTTCCGGATCAAACGGGCAGATCGCCGTGTCCGGCTCATGACGGTTGACCGAAAAGTATGGTCTTTCTTCTGCCAGGTGTGGTGGCTTGATACAGCCTCCCATCTCCTCCAGAAGATTTGTAAATTCCTCAAACACTCCCTTGATCACCTGTCTGCCTCCGGTATAGGCTGACATAGACATAAAGGATGTGACAAGTCCCACGGTTCCCTGTCCGCCAAGGCAGTTAAACCTTTCGATCAACAGAACCTCTGCGCCGTTTTTGGCAGCGCTGACTGCCGCTGCAATCCCTGAAGGTCCACCGCCGCATACCAGCACATCCACATCATAGCTGACAGGCAGTTTTTTTTCAGGTTCCACATAAATTTTCTGACTCTGCATGAATAACCCTCCCTTATCGTTTTGAACTGTTTCTTTGTAAGATAATTGTAGGATTTTATCCGTTTCACAGATATAAGAGGATTTTCTGTTCCTTATAGTTTTTCTCTTTTTCGCATTATACTTTTTTGTGATTGTTATACTCTTTTGCCCTTATCCCCGAAAACAGTATCTGCTGTGTCTTTATTTTATGGTTGCATAATAAATGTATTTATGATACACTCACTTCATTCCTACCCATTTCCGGGATTCCGGGAAGATCATGTTGATTCTTTTATTTTTATCTTTTGGCATTTCGCCGGATGTTTTCTAAACTGGTCTGCATGATGTAACTATTCACTTTTGTTTTTTGATGTTATCCTGACATCCGGAAACTCACATCTTTATTCAAAGGAGGTCTATCTATGACCACAAATCTACTAAAATCTTATTTTCCAATGATCCAGAGCAGGGAGGAAATCCTTGCCAGGATCTATTCTAACCCAAAGCTACAGCAGCTTTTTGAAAGCTGGACTGTCCTGCAGCAGAAAGAATTCCTCGATTTCTGCTCCGGTGCCAAAGGCATTAAGGTTCTGTATGACTCCTTCTTCAAAGAGGTCATGAACCCTGAATATGACCCTGCCAGGCTGGAATCCTTCCTGACCACCCTGCTAAACCGTAAGGTCAGGATCAAAGAGGTACTTCCCAATGATTCCACCAGGCTTTCTGACGAAAGCTCCCTGCTGATCACAGACATTATCGTTGAACTGGAGGATGGCACCCTTGCCAACATTGAAGTCCAGAAGATCGGTTACGTTTTTCCCGGGGCAAGGTGTGCCTGCTATTCCTCAGACATGCTCCTACGCCAGTATAAACGGGCAAGGCAGCGCTCCATAGATCCAGTTACCGGCAAGGACACCTTCTCCTACCGCTGCATCAGCAAGGTCTACCTTATCGTTCTGTATGAAAACAGCCCGGCCGAATTAAAGCAGTGCCCTGACCACTGGATCCACCGTTCCAAAACTATTTTTGACACCGGACTTTCCATGGATCTGTTACAGGACTATATTTTTATCAGCCTTGACATTTTTCGTTCAAAAATGCACAATAAAAAGGTAACCACACTGTTGGAAGCATGGATGACTTTTTTCTCTAC